>Ga0172375_10003872_pt1 | contig 22471 bp, 21 predicted proteins | sample LakKiv1m_FD_114537 | JGI IMG/M metagenome (GOLD analysis project Ga0172375, IMG submission 114537) | Freshwater microbial communities from Kabuno Bay, South-Kivu, Congo - kab_092012_11.1m | ecosystem: Environmental > Aquatic > Freshwater > Lake | place: Democratic Republic of the Congo... | reverse complement strand
GGTTCGGTGATCCAGCCTAAGCCAAAACCACTCCCCGAGAAAAAACCCATCAACGAAAAAACAAAAATGAAAAATCCAAAGTTGAGCACTAAAATCGTAGCACAACAAAACAAGCAACTGGTATTTTGTTTTTTCCCTTCATCTTCCTCGTCTTGGTTAGACGCCGACTGGGCAGCCGTTTCCTCTAGGCTTTCTTCTTGTAGTTTTTGGGGACCGCCGGCATTACCTGGGGCTTGCGAAGAGGGCTTCGCCCCCTTCGCGGCGGCGCCTGAACCAGCAGAAGATCCGGCTGAAGCTGGGGCTGAAGATGGCGGTGGGGTTGGGGCAGGTGGCATATTTGTTTATCCTTTATTGTGGTCGAGGATTATTCGCCTCCGCGGCCCGCTTGGCTTCTTCTTGTCGAGCCAGAAGCTGTTGCGGGTTGGTGGAAATCAACTGGTCCTCGGTGTAAGAGGCAATAACCTTAATAGCGACGTGGTTGAGGCCGGCAAAAAACAAGCCTTCGCCGACTTCGCACTCGAGCAAAAGATATTTTTCTCCTTCAGTTAGTTTGAAAACGTCGGCAACGCGATCAATTGAAGATGGAGATTGTTTTAATAGAATTTGGAGCGATGAGTTGGCCACGACCGTACGGCCATATTTCGAATCTAAAAAGTCTTCAACATCCTGGGTAATAACCGTGAGGCCTAAATAATACTTGCGCGCCCGCTTGGCCAGGGCAAACAAAAATCTACCAGAATCCTCGTTTTGCATCATCCACCAGGCCTCATCAATAATCATGATCCGCCGGCGCAAATTAAAGCGGACGCGTTGCCAGATATAGTTTAAAATTAAATACATGCCAATAGGGCGGAGTTCATCTTCCAAATCGCGCACACTGAAAACCACGAAGCCGGTGTCAAGATTAAAGTTAGTCGGCTGGTCAAACAAACCTTTGAAACTTCCCTCGGTGTATTTGGACAAGCGTTGGACCATCTTCTCTGCTCCGGTCATGTTGGCCATGACTTGTTGTAAATCAGCCAATAGAGGCGGGGCGTTTTTGTGGGACGCCACGTCTGCTGTAATATCTTTAAGAGCGTATGTTTCGAAAATGGCTTTTTCTAAAATCGCGTCTTCTTCTGGAGTAACACCGCTTAACATGAGGGCCAGTAGCCCATGAAGCATGCTAACATTGGCACGCAAAATTTCCTCGCCTGTTGCACCAGCCTCCACTTGAACGCCAACCTTGGGCAAGTCGAACGGGTTAATCCGCCGGTCAGAGTTAAGGGAAATATTCAAATAATTACCGCCAACGGCTTCACATAAGGTTTTATATTCGTTTTCTGGGTCGATCACTAAAACGTCAGTGCCTAGCATGAGCGAACGGAGGGCCTCCAGCTTGACCATATAGGATTTACCAGATCCAGCTTTGGCAAAAACCACCGAATTGGCGTTTTCCAAATTGAACCGGTCAAACAAAATCAAAGAATTATTGTGGCGATTAAGGCCGTAGAGAATGCCATCGTTCGAAGACAAGGTGGCCGAAGTAAAAGGAAAAGTGGTGGAGAGCGATGCGGTGTCAAGGTTTCGCAAAACTTTAAGCTCGTCTAAACCTAAAGGCACACTGGAATTAAAGCCTTGTTCCATCTGGAGTAAAGCCTGCTTGGTGTAGATCAGCATGCCGCCCAGAGTGGATTCGAGCTGTTCGGTAATGGTGTTCAATTCTTCCTCGTTTGAGCCGTAGATAGTAAAATACAAAGCAAATTGAAACAAACGAAGCTCGCCGCGTTGCAAGACATCGCGTAAAGACTCAATGTCGGAAATGGCGGTTTCGAGCTCCGGGTCGCGGACCAAACCTTTTTCTTGCTCAATGGCCAGCGATGACTCAAGCTGTCCGGCTTTTTTCTTGAGCTGGCCCATAACTTCTTTGGTGCCCATGGGGTAAACAAACATGGAAACGTCCATGGTAATATCATAGTTAATAATCGGAGAAAGCCAGTTGGTTTGAACGTAATGCGGGTAAGTAAAGACAAATAAAGTTCTAACCAAGGTATTGCCAAGGCGCAAATAGTTTGGCTTTATCTCAAAAACCGGTGGCGCAATTAAATCATAGACAGTACTAGCGCCTTGGGCATAGGCTGGTGGTGTTGCCGCTTGTGGTGGCACGGCAAAACCCTGTGGCGGTATAATTGGCGGTGGAGCTGAAGGTGGAGCCGGTTGCGCTGGTGCGCTCGGCAACGCCTGGCCTGTCGGATTTTGTTGCTGGCCGTAGTTTGGCGGATTGGGGTTATTCATGGCTTTCCTCGGGCTTTTCTATTTCACTTTCAACAATATTACCGCTTAAATTTTCTTGCTCAATCAGTTTTTGTTTGCCTGCCTCTTCGGGGTTATAAATACCGTAAAGCAACTCAATCGTCTGCTGGGTGTTTAAGGCGGCGCTTCTAATGCCGATTGAGCCCAAGCCGTTGATAATAACCTCGACACGTTGTTTTAGCTCTTGTTTGTAATTATTAAAATCAGCCATATTCATCTCGATACTTTGTTTTTTCCCGCCGCCGAAAAAGCCACCAGTCGGTTGAATCTTGGGTGGCGGCGTAAACGGGATAACAATATAGAACTTTTTATCCATGATATTGGCGATCTGGATCAAGCGGCTGATAAAATCAATGTAGTCTAAGGTTTGAGCTCGCAAAAGCTCATTAGTTTGGGTGTTAACTACCCCTTTGAGCTTGGTGATATATTTACCTAAATCCAATTTTTTTGATTGCATCAAGATTTGGATTGGGAAAGTCAAGGAATTAAGAAAATTCTGGTACGCAAAAACAATGGCGTTTTGTTCCTGCTCGCTTTTTAAAGAGAAGTTGACAGACGTTGCCATTAAAATCACTCTTAGCTCGCCATTTTTAGTGATAACAACGCCATCGTGAACTTCAGAAAACGCCAAGTGTTCTTGAGTGCTGCCGATTTTTGGGTTTTTTGCCAATTCCCCTCCCTACCTTGTTTTAAAACATGATCCGCTCAATCATTTTTGGGCCGTGTTCGGATCGTCATTTAACATTTTTTCAAAAGCCTCGGTAATCTTACCAAACCGTTTCTCTTCTTTCGGCGTCGGGCCGCTAGTATCCAAGGCATAAGCGAGTTGTTCTAATTCGCTCTTGCCGGGCCGGCGCTTAATTTCTTCGGGTTCAGCTTTTGCTTTTTCAGCTGGTGTTTGAATTAAAATGGGTTTAATCTCACCCTGTCTTTGCCAAATGCGGACTTTTGGCCGCGAAAGATAAATTAGCCCAGCTTTGATGAAATGCAATAACGGTTGCTCTTGAATCTTGAGAAAGGCCAAGGCCAAAGCGACTAAACCGATCGGGATAGCGAGAACCCAAAAAACAAAACTTGTACCCAGCCAGGTTAGCAACATATAATCAATCAGCCCGCCGCCCAAGATGTAAAGAAACTGGATTAGAGTCAGCGGCCCGACTAACTTATCTTCGAGATCAATATTTTGCGGTACCTGAAATTGCATATTATGTCCTTTCCGCAAAATTCCGCGGCGCGTCAGCGACTATATTTTGCGGTACCTGAAATTGCAAAATCCGCTCCTTTTACTACAATTTAACCAAGTGATCGAGTTGGCCGAATTGCTAATTTTAGTGATTCAGTTACTCAATCACCTAGTTGAGTTCATTATACACAAAAATTCTCAAAATGGCGAATAGCGCCTAAATAAGTCCAAATTAGAGCTTGCGGCGCTTGCGGCGAGAAGCGATTTTAGATAACTGAATTTGTTTTTCTAGCATGGCGGTTGCCTCGGCAAAATCCACCTCATCTTTAGCATTCGAAAGACGCTCTTCGGCGGCTCGTTTAGCCGTAGCAATTTTAAGCTCGTCTAAGTTGTGTGCTTCTTCGGCGGTATCCGCTAAAATTTTAACAAGGTTATCTTGAACCTCAACAACACCGCCTTCGGTGGCCAAAAATTTTTCCGTCTCGTTGTCGCGAATTATAATTTCACCGGCTGACAAAAGACTGACTAGTGGCATATGGCCCGGCAATATCTCAATCATGCCCTCGGGCGTGGGGAGTTTCACTGCCGTGGCCTCGGAAGCGTATTTGACGCCGTCAGGAGCGATTAGTTTTAGTAAAAATTTATGTTCCATAAATTTTCTAGTTATAAAGTTCTTAAAGTTTGTAAAGTTTTAAAGTTACTTTATGAACTTTTTACTTGATTAACTTTATGAACTCGCATTTCCTTCGGAAATGCTCCCTTTCATATAGAAATCTTGTTCTGGTTTATCGTCGTGCTTACCATCGAGGATTTCTCTGAAGTCTTTAATAGTTTGTTCGAGTGGGACATATTGACCCTTGATGCCGGAAAAAACCTCGGCGACGTGAAATGGCTGGCTTAAAAACTTCTGGATTTTACGGGCGCGGTTAACAGTCAATTTATCGTCATCAGACAACTCTTCCATGCCCAAAATGGCGATAATATCTTGCAAATCTTTATAGCGTTGTAAAATACGTTGAACCTCGCGGGCCACAGTATAATGCTCTTCGCCCACCACATTAGGATCTAAAATATTTGAACCTGACGCTAGAGGGTCCACGGCCGGATAAATGCCGAGAGAAGCAAGGCTTCGGTCCAAGACAATAGTTGAATCCAAATGAGCAAAGGTGGTGGCTGGCGCCGGATCCGTCAAGTCGTCCGCTGGCACATAAACCGCTTGAACTGATGTAATAGAGCCTTTTTTAGTCGAGGTAATGCGTTCTTGTAGGTTACCCATTTCTTCGGCCAAGGTCGGCTGGTAGCCCACGGCGGAAGGCATGCGGCCCAAAAGTGTCGAAACCTCTGAGCCGGCTTGCGTAAAACGGAAAATATTGTCAATAAACAAGAGCATATCTTTGCCGTTATCGCGAAAATACTCGGCTTGTGCGAGGCCCGAAAGCCCCACGCGCATACGAGCGCCGGGCGGCTCATTCATTTGGCCGAAAACCATAACGGTTTTATCTAAAACCCCAGACTCTTTCATCTCATTGTAAAGATCATTGCCTTCACGGGTACGTTCTCCAACGCCGGCAAAAACCGAGTAACCGCCGTGCTCGGCCGCAATATTGCGGATAAGCTCGGTAATTAACACGGTTTTCCCGACCCCTGCTCCACCGAAAAGCCCGACTTTACCGCCTTTAGTAAATGGCGCGATAAGATCAATAACCTTGATACCAGTTTCGAAAATTTCTGTTTTAGTTTCCTGCTCGGAAAATTCGGGCGCTGGTCGGTGAATTGGGTAGCGCTCTTTAGACTTCACGTCTTCCTTGCCATCGATTACGTCTCCCGTCACATTAAACATGCGTCCGAGTGATGTCTCACCTACTGGCACGGAAATTGGTTTTTCAGTATTTATAATCTCAATACCCCGTTGCAGACCATCGGTTGAGCCCATGGCTACGGCGCGGCAAGTCTTGTCATCTAAATGTTGCTGGACCTCGAAAATAAGTTTTTTGCCATTCAGTTCGCATTCAAGCGCATCATAAATCGCTGGTAGTTTTTCAGTAAACTGGGCGTCGATGACCGCGCCAATGATTTGCGTTATTTTACCTTTTGTCATGTTGATTCCTTTCGCTCATAAAGACTTTTAGACTTTTAGATCTATAGACTTTTAGAAAATATCTCTATAAGCCTATAAGTCTATAAGACTAAACGACTATTTCATCGCCTCTGCCGCCGCACTAATTTCAGAAATCTCCGTCGTAATGTTTGACTGGCGGATTGAATTATAAATCAAAGTTAATTCATCAACTAAGCCCGTAGCATTATCAGTCGAATTCTTCATGGCGACCATCCGAGCCGAGTGTTCAGACGCGTTGGCCTCAAGGACAGCGCCAAAGATCTGAACCCGCAGGATTTGTTTTAGGATGCCATCGATAACTTCATCTATACTTGGTTCAAACTTATATTCAACTCCTTCACTGGAATCGGCTGGGGTCCAAACTTCCTCGGCATCAATGTGGTTTTCGGAAATTGGCAAAATTTGCTGAACAACAGGAATCTGTTTAATAGAGCTGACAAAGTGGCTATAAATAACAACAACCTGATCATAATGGCCCAAAAGATATTCGCCGTTAGTTAGCTTAGAGATTGGGACAATATCTTCGATGGAAACATTGTTTTCAAACCCCTTAAATTCCGCCGCTAGTTTACCTAAACTATACCTTTTGATAAAAGCCGCACCGACTTTGCCGATCGCCACAATATCGATCCCGTCAGTGTCAACGACACTTTTAGCAAAATTAACATATTTTTTGATCACCTCTGCGTTATAAGAACCACAAAGGCCGCGGTCCGAGGTAACGAGGATAACGGCGGTATTACTTGCCCCGAGCGAAGTCGAGGGGTTAACCACGCTTCTCGACTGCGCTCGAAGTAAAGGATGATCCTCTGACAAGGCTTTTGTCGTTAGGCTGTGAAGAATATTCCAGGCGTTTTGAATGTAAGCCCTCGCCTCACTAATCGTTTTGACTGATTTTTGCATCTTAATAGAAGCGATCATTTCCATTGCTTTAGTAATCTGCTTAATGTTGTTGACAGACTTAATCCGCCTGCGGAATTCTTGTGTGCTTGGCATTTTTTTCTAAAAATTCTTTAATCTTGGTTTCGTTTTCTTCGCTTATCTCTCCCGTTTCTTTGACTTGCGCCAAAACATCTTTTAAATCACCCTTGGCTCGAAGTAAAATATCTTCTTCTGCTTGGGAGATTTCAGAAACCTCGTAACCATCCATATAGCCGTTAGTAACAGCGTAAAAAATTAACACCTGCTCCCCTACCGGCATCGGCGTATATTGCGGTTGCTTCATCACTTCTTGCATGCGCTTGCCGCGCTCAATGGTTTTCTTGGTAGCTTCATCCAAATCAGAGGCGAATTGAGCAAAAGCGGCTAGCTCACGGTATTGAGCCATTTCCAGTTTAAGTTTGCCGGCGACTTTTTTCATGGCTTTAATCTGAGCGTTTCCACCCACGCGGGAAACTGAAATGCCAATATTCAAGGCCGGACGGATACCCTGGTAAAACAAATCGCTTTCCAAAAAAATCTGACCGTCAGTAATGGAAATAACATTGGTTGGAATATAGGCGGAAACGTCCCCCGCCTGAGTTTCAATAATTGGGAGCGCGGTAATTGAACCGCCGCCAAAATCTTTATTAAGACGAGCTGAGCGCTCCAAGAGGCGAGAGTGTAAGTAGAAAACATCACCGGGGTAGGCTTCACGGCCCGGCGGACGTCTGAGCAATAAAGAAACCTGGCGGTAGGCCCAAGCGTGCTTGGTCAAATCATCGTAAACTATAAGTGCATCTTTACCTTGATCCATAAAATATTCGGCAATAGCGACACCGGCATAGGGCGCGATATAGGAGAGCGGCGCCGGGTCAGAAGCGCCGGCTAGAACAACAGTGGTATATTCCATGGCGCCGGCTTCTTCGAGCTTGGCGACAATACGGGCAACCTTGCTCTCTTTTTGGCCAATGGCCACGTAAATGCAAATAGGTCGTTTATCAATAGGCAAATCTTTCTGGTTAATAATGGTGTCAATGGCAATGGCGGTCTTGCCGGTGCCACGGTCGCCAATAATGAGTTCGCGCTGACCGCGGCCAATGGGGATTAGTGCATCAATCGCTTTAAGACCGGTCTGTAAAGGGACAGATACGCCTTGGCGAGTAATGACGCCAGGCGCCACTTTTTCAATGGGCATATCTTTGTCTTTTTCTATAGCCCCCTTGCTGTCCAGGGCTTCACCCAAAGGGTTAATAACTCGACCGACAATGGCTGGAGAAACATTGATCGTAGCAACCTTGCCAGTGCAGGTGACCTTATCGCCAGCGTTGATTTTTTTGTAGTCGCCTAAAACAATGGCGCCAACAGAAGCTTCTTCAAGGTTTATGGCCATAGCCTGGATCATTTGGCCATCGGCACTAATATTCAAAAGTTCACCAGATTTGGCGGGCCTTAGGCCATAAATTTTAGCAATACCATCGCCGATTTCTGCTACTTCGCCAAACTCCTGCTCTTTAATTGAAGTGTCAAAGGCCAGAATCTCTTTCTTCATTTCCTCGACAAGACTATAATTTGCCATACTTCTCCTCTTATTTTTTAGAAATTAAAATATTTTTTAATTTTTCCGTTTTATTTTCCAATGTCATATCAATAATTTGGTTGTTCAGTTTGACCATCAGGCCGGTAAGATTGGGCTTAATTGTTTGCTTTAAAAAAACTTTATAACCGAATTTTGTTTCCAGGCGTTTCGTGATCTCGGCTTGCTCGTCGAGCGCAAGGGCGGCGCTAGAAAAAACCTGAGCGACGCCCAAACCATTTAGTTTGGCGTACTCCTCATCTATAGCATCGAGCACTTTAGGCAAGTCGCGATATTGTTTATTTTTTTGTAAAATATGCCAAAAACGACGAGCGACTTTTTCATTATCCTTGCCGGCTGTTTCGACTAAAGATTTAGCGTAGATTCTAGGGGATATTTTCATAAAATAGTCATATAGTGGTATAGGCTTTTAGGCTTATAGTTAAAATTTTTCTATAAGTCTATAGGTCTACAAGACTATAAGTCTCCGATGGCTTTATCTCTTAACTTTTTCTTTTCAGCTTCGCTTAAGCCAGATCCCACAATTTTATCCAATGCTAGGACTAAAACATCGGCCAGTTCCTTTTTTGCTTCGCTAACAACATTGTCTTTAGCTAACTTGGCCTCTTGCTTAGCTGATTCGATAATTCGGTCAGACTGATACTCGGCCTCTTCGATAATCTTTTTCTTTTGCTCGCCCGCGATTTTAGTTGCCTCGTCCAACATAGCTCGAGCATCTTTCTTTGCTTTTTCTAGCTCTGCCCGAGTGTTTGCTTCAGATTGAGCTAAATTTTCCTCAATCTTTTTGGCGTCATCTAGGCCCTTGGCAATGGTTTTACGGCGGTCTTCTAATAGCTTTGCAATCGGCTTATACAGAAAAATTGAAAGCAAGACAAAAAGAATCGTAAAGTTTACAATTTGGCCTAACAAAAGTTTGACATCAATTCCTAATGATTCCATAAATTTCCTCCAGAAATTTGTTTACCGTTCACCGAATACCGTTCACCGAAAAACGGTCAACTGTAAACGGTCAGCGGTTAACTGATTAGGCTACGAACTTGATGATCAAGGCAATAACCAAAGCGTAAATGGCGATAGCTTCAGCAAAAGCCATGGCCAAAATCATTGCCCCTTGGATCTTTGAAGAAGCTTCGGGGTTGCGGCCGATCGCTTCCATCGCTTTGCCGGCCAAAATACCAATAGCAATAGCTGGCGCTGTCGCGCCCAAGCCAATGGCCAAAGCCGTGGTCAAAAGTTTCATTGATTCTGCATCCATGTGACTCCTCTCGATTAATTGTGATTAATGGTGATTTAGTAGTGATTCATTGTGATTTCTTGCCTTAACAATTAATCACCTAATCACGTCTTGCCAAATCACTATCAATCACTGGCCCTAATGCCCCTCGTGTTCCTCATGCCCGACCGTGGCCATTTGAAGAAACACGGTTGTGAGCATGGCAAAAACCAAAGCTTGGACAAAACCGACAAATAATTCCATGCCGTAAAAAGGGATCGAGGCAATATAAGGTACTAGGAAAGTTACGACCATAAGCAAAACGCCACCAGCGAAAACATTGCCAAAAAGTCTAAAGGAAAAAGAAATAATTTTGGCGAATTCAGAAATGGTTTCCACCACACCGACAAAAAAGTCGATTGGCCCTTTGAAATTGATAAATTTTTTAAAGTAACTTAAGCCCAAACTTTTAATGCCAACAAATTGGACCGCGCCTACCGAAACTATGGCTAGGGCCAGAGTGGTATTTAGGTCGGCAGCCGGAGGGCGCAAAAATGGCGCGAGAACGGTTTTACCTTCGTGGTTAACCACAAATTTGCCAATGGATTCAAAACCAGGTAAGAGCCCCAGCCAGTTTCCGACCAAAATAAACAAGAAAAAGGTCGCTACCAATGGCAGAAACATCAAGGCCTTGCGTCTATCCTGGGTAACACTTTCAATTAGTCCTAAAATACCTTCTAGCGCAAACTCAAAAATATTCTGAAGTTTCCCCGGTATTTGGCAAAGATTTGCTCTCACAATCAGCGCCAGACCGACAAGCAAAACAATCACAATCCATGTAACCAACATGGTGTTGGTCACAACAATGGGCCCAGATTCAATAATTTTTTCAGCCGCAAGTGAAATATGCATAAGAATAGTTAAAAGCTAAAAGTTTGTAAAGTAAAAACAAAAAGCCCTGTCTTTATGAACTTTATGGACTTTACGAACTTTATGAACTAATTTGGCATTCAATTTCTAGGCTAACATACGTGTCAATAAAAATCAACACCCCGTTTTTTTCGTTCATGGTTAAACCGAAACCCCGCCAGAGGCGGGGTGATGAACGTAACCTAGATTACACGATTTGGTCAAAACGATCCCAGTTATCGCCAGTTTGAAGATAGGTAGAGACTTTGAATTCCGGGGCGTGTTCCTGGAAAAAGCGTTGGGCGGCATGAAGACACGTGGTATGCCGAGCGTGCTCTTCGTCAGCGGTCAGCTCGCCGAACTCCAGTGTAAACTTACCGCAGGCCATATGGTCAACGAAAATGACTTCGTTGATCCCCAGCGCTTTAGCGGATTCGACCCTGTCCAGCCAAGCCTCGTAGTTAAATTCCTTGGTAATGCCGAGCGAACCGCCGAAATCAACTTGTAGGAAACAATCCTTGGCGCCATGATCAATTAAAAATTGCTCGAATGGTCCAGCAAACTCCCGTCCCGGGCTATACCGGTCGTCGGCACAACGCACAACCATTTTGTTGCTGTAGTGATGGCTCATGGGGGACTCCTTCTTGGCTAATTAAAAAACCCAAATCTGTTCAACATAACAAACTTGAGTAGCACCAGCTTATAATAATTTACAACAAAAATCAAGATTGACAAAAAAATAGAATCAAATTAAGTTAAAAATACAAAATTAAAGGAGGCTCATGCGCAAATTTTTCACTTCTGAATCAGTAACCGAAGGCCACCCTGACAAAATGGCTGACCAAATTTCCGATGCTATTTTAGATGCAATCTTGGCCGATGATCCGCGGGGGCGAGTGGCTTGCGAAACACTCTTGACCAATGGTTTTTGCATGATTGCAGGCGAGATTACGACTAAGACCTATGTTGATTTTCCAAAATTAGCGCGCCAAGTCATCAAAGAAATCGGTTATACCGATGCTGAATACGGTTTCCACTGGGAAACAAGCGGTGTGGCTGTGGCCGTGAAAGAGCAGTCTGGCGATATTGCTCGCGGCGTGGACTCATATGAGGAAAATGAAAAAACCGGCGAAATTATTAAAGAAGATTTAGAAAATTTAGGAGCAGGCGACCAAGGCTTGATGTTTGGGTTTGCTTCAAGTGAAACCAAAGAACTCATGCCCTTGCCAATAGTTTTGGCTCATAAGCTTTGTGCACGACTGGCCGAGGTGCGTAAAAAGGGGATTATCAAGGGTTTAAGGCCAGACGGCAAGAGCCAAGTAACGGTTGAGTACGAGGGCGATAAACCTATCCGAATCGAAAATGTTTTAATTGCCGCCCAACACGATCCAGAAGTAAAACCGGCGCAACTAAAAAAGGAAATTATTGAAAAAGTGATTCAAAAAGTTATTTCCGCTAAGTATCTTGATAGTCAGACCAAATATTTTGTTAACACGACAGGGCGTTTTGTAATCGGCGGGCCGCAAGGCGACACGGGTTTGACCGGCCGCAAGATTATTGTGGACACATACGGCGGCTATGCGCGTCATGGCGGCGGAGCCTTGTCCGGCAAAGATCCAAGTAAAGTTGACCGCTCCGGGGCTTATGCGGCGCGCTGGGTCGCAAAAAATGTGGTGGCCGCGGAGTTGGCCGAACGGGTGGAAATTCAAATTGCTTATGCGATTGGCCGGCCTGAACCCATGTCGGTCAGAGTGGATACTTTTGGCACGGGAACCATTGATGACGAAAAAATAGCTGAAGTTATCAAAAAAGTTTTTGATTTGCGACCCGGTCTTATTATTAAAGAACTAGATCTACGCCGGCCAATTTATAGGCAAGTCGCGGCCTATGGTCATTTTGGGAGACCCGAGCTAGATTTGCCATGGGAAGAAACTAATAAAGTCGAAGAACTCAAAAAAGCAGTTGGTAAATAATATATAGTTGCTGGTTATTAGTAAAATTTATATGAAAAAGGCGTGGACTCATGTCCACGCCTTGATCGGGCTCGTATGATCCGCCTCCATGGCGGATGTTTGTTATGCAATTGTTTATTCTGTTTTTGCCACTTCGGCCTTCTTGCGGCGCTGGCGCCGAGCGCGAGGCGTATCGACTTCGGCCAGGGCGGCCTGCGCGGCGGCCAAAGCTTCGTCAGCTTCAGTGATACCAGCCTGGTGCTCGGCCGAGCCATCGGCATCGGTCGAGTGCCTGCCGTTTCCGTTGACCTTGTCTTCCAGCGCCTGCTTGACCGAAGCGGGGATCAGATCCCCGATGACCGTGCCTTCACCGGTCGCGCTGGGTGTCAGCTCAATAACGGTTTCGGGCTCTGGCTTGCGTTTGCGGGTCTTGCGGCGGGCCAGCTCCTGCTGACGCTCCTCGGGCGCCGGTGCGCGGCGGTTGCTGGTTGCGGTCTTTTTCGGCTCCGCCGGTTTGCGGGTAACCCGGATTGGGTCCCGGGCCGGCTTCATCAGGATCCGGACGATGTCCTCGGCCTTCAGGTCGACCAATAACTCCTTAAGTGGTTTGTTTCGGCCGGGCATGGGCAGGGGTTGTGGCAGGTTCCGGTTGGGGGGGATCCCCAGACTCCGGCGTAGCCGCAAATCCGCCACGAAGTGTTTGGCCCAGCGGCGCAACCACTCTACCATGAGGAGGGACTGATGCCGCGTCTCGTCGGCAATCCGCTGAAGCTCCTCGAGCTTCTCGTCCGACACGGTCAGCACCGACGGGTTCAGGAGCCGGTCAGGGTGAATGGTCGGAACGAGCACCTTCCGCCGCCAGAGGTCGAACCGCTCGATCATGGCCTCGAGCTCCTGCTCGAAGACCTCGTGGGTTGTCGGCGGTTTGGGTGCGGGTTGCTCCTCGGCTTTCCGGTGGCGCCGCTTGGGCTTGGGTTCGGCGTGTTCCACCTGTTCGAGCACCACGATACCACCGAAGGTCGGGTCGCCAATGCACTCCCAGGGACTCCGCCATCGGCCCATGATGCGGAAGTACGGCGCGTAGCTGAAGTCCTCCTCCTGCTCGGCATCATAGGTTTCGATAGCATTGTCAGAGAGCTCCCCGACCACGCCGGCCTGGCCCAGGAGCCAGAAGGTCCGTGTCACGGCCGGGCGCAGGACCAGTTCACCGGGGTGAACGTGGGCCTTCCCTTCCGCATTGGGCGTCAGGTCCATATCGACCAGCCGAATGTGTTGGCCGGTTTCCGGGTGGCGCCCGCCCCAGTGGCCGTTTTTGAGCTCAAGCTCGAGCTCAAAGGGGTTGGTCATGGTCTCCGGCTTCCAGACCCCTTGCTCGCGGATTCCGAGCTTGAAGACCGGGAGAAGTTCAACGATATTTCCCCGCAGACGGGCGTAAACATCATAGTCTTCTCCTTCCTTGCCGCGGAACGCGGCGACGCCGAAGAGCATGGGCGCTTGATTGGGGCGAAGCCCCAGTAGGTCGCGCAGCTCGCTGGCGGCCGCCTTGTCGACCGGCTTATAGGTGATGCCCGCAGGCGTCCCCTCCAGCCGCTCGGCCATCACCTTGACCGGCCCGACGAAGAACTCCCTGATGAGCTGGGCCAGCGTTTTCTTACCATTGGTTCCCATGATTTTCTCCTTTGGATACAACACCGCCCCGGCGCGAGCCGGGGCGGGGTCTGGTCCATCTCAGGCCTTTTTGAGGAGGCCTTCGAAGTTTGAGTCGGACTCCAGCGCGCGGCGAACCGCGACCGGATCGTCCGGGTTCACACCCCGGACGATGAGGTATTTGGCATGGGCCGCGAGATCGACATCACTGGTTCGCAACTTGTTCTTGTTGACCATGGTGCCGAGGGCGACTTCCATCGTACCGTACTGCAGGCTGAGCCAGGTGGCGATGGTTGCCGGCCACTCGGTGGCCGACTTGCCTTGGGCGAGGCGCGCCTCGTCGGCGCGATCCACGAGAAAGTCAAGCGTGCCGGGTTCTGCCCCGGTTTGCTCGGCCAGGATTTGTCGGAATTGCTCCCGCCGGTCCTGGGCCATCTCGTCGCGGAACTGCCGCTGCTCGCGCGTAACTGCCACACTGATAGCCTTGATGGTCGCCGGGGCATTCACTGCCGCCGTAACCTTCGTGTCCACCATGGTGGCCAGGTCGCGATTGATGTTTGCGAGCGCGCGATCCTGACTCTCGATTTTCTGTGCCAGCTCCCCGAGGTTATTCACCCCGAATTGCCGGCAGATCGCTGCGATGGTCGCTTCCTGAACGGTTGCGACCAGGATACGCATCTGCGTGTTGGACAGGCTCATGCCGCACCCCCTTCATGAGGCGCGTCGAGACCGGCTTCACGCCGCATGCGTGCCTCGAACTCTTCGTCGGTCTCTTCCTCTGCCTCGGCTGGCGGAATCGGTTCGTCTGCTGGCGGGGCCTCTTCCTCGGCAATGTCAGGCCTGCGATCGTTCGGACGATCCGGAACGATTGGCCTGGGCCGGGGCTCGCGATTGCCGCGGGTGCGGGCAATCATGGCCAGCAGGGTGATGAGCGCGATGGCCAAGGCTAGGAAGGCCGCGATGGTGTTGACGCTCAACTGCTTTTTGAAGGCAGCCAAGCTGTTCACCAGCTCCCCGTCGTTTTCAGAGAGCGTCTTCAGGTCTGTCCTGATAGACTTAATACTCTCCTCGGTCTCCCGTCGTAGGACACCGATCTGGGTGTTGACCGCCGAGCAACTCTCGTTGGCGGCCGCCAAACCGTCGTTGAGCGTCTTGAACTGGGGTTCAGCCCAGCCCTTGATGCTCTTGACAGTGTTGGCGTCGCCGGTGGCAATGGTGCCGCGCAGGCTCTTGACCTCGCTTTGGGTGGCGTAGTTTCCGGCCGCGGGCGTGTTCTGGGGCTGCGGCAGAGTGGTCGACCGCACGGGTTGCGGCTTCGGTTTCGGCTGCGGTTGCGGCGTTTGGGCGCCGAACGTCTGCTTGAGGTTCACGACCACCGTTACCCCTTCTTTCGGGGTGGTTGTGGCGGTCGAATCGACCTCGACCTGGGGCTGGCCATCGAGCTTCTGGAACGCGTAGTTCCCGTTCTCGTCGATGCCGACGGCATAGCCGCCCTCGGTGTGCGCCGGCATGGCGCAAACCAGGGCCAGGGTGAACGCGGCCAAAATGGCCAGACATACCTGTTTCATGCGTTGCCTCCTTATGGCATACAGAAAGATTGGTTGAATATGGTTACAGGCCTCTCGGCCTGGTAATACCCCTTACGGGGTTTGTTCCAGTGCCGAAAGACCCAGCCTGCAACGCCTAAGCGTAGCAATGGCGGGCAGGCCTCCATGAAAAGGAGGTAGCACAGGCAAGTATGGATCGCTGCAGTCGAACCTGTTAGCGAAATTATTTATTCAGTTGTCAAGGATCCTGATAACGAGAAAGAATAACAGGGGGATCTCATTAAGACTACTTAGCTTAACATAAAATTTGGTTTTTGTCAACCTTCGACATGCTCAGGTTGACACTGAATGAAATTGATGTGTCAAGATAGCTAATCTTAATTAAAAGAGAGGGGAGGTGGCCCGGCTTGCGCCGGGCCACTAGTAGGGGTGGGTTGGGGGGTTACATGGCCGCGATCTCGGCTTTGAACGCGCGGCTCATGGTGGGACAAGCAATGACTGCGGCCTTGAGTTGCCGCACCTCATCGGCCCGGTTGCGCAAAAGCAAGTCCTTGAGCTTGAGGCGCGTCAGGACCTCCCAAACGCCGGTGATGGCATCGGGATTCTTGTGAAATTCCGGGGTGGTGGCATACGTTGCCAGCGAGCCGAAGCCGCTTGCTGGGGGCGAGCTGATATCAACCTCACCGCAGCTCACCAAGAACGGGATGTTCATGATTAGGCGCGTGGGGTTTTTACTGCGCGGCAGGACGGGTGTCCGGTCGTTCAGCGGGCTGTTGTACATGCTCTCCATGAAGAGCTGGCCGCTGAAGCCGCTTGCCCAGATCAGGCCCATTTTGCCTTGGAGATACTCCAGACAGTTTCTCATGTTCCTGATGTTCTGGTAGCTCATGTGCCGCGTGGTGAAAAATCCTTTTCTCATCAGTTCCACGAGTACTTCGTCTTCCATGAAGGACTCTTTCCTGATTTTCCCCATGGAATTGCCGGCGTCTGGGCTCTGAAACCGCTTGATCCAGATGGTTGTCAGATAATCCATGTGATCTAATGGTTCAGCGGCGGTTACCGGCGTGTGGAAACGGTTCCACTCTTTGTACTCGAACTGCCGTGTCCGCGGGTTGTAGACTTTGGTTACGTCCATGGCGGTGTAGTTGCCGCCCTTGATCCCCGCATCCTGGATCTTGTTGACCACGTGCAGGCCGTCCTGGCTGGTGCCGAACATGGTCTTGAACACGATCGTTCTCATCGCGTTCTGCTTGACTTCGTCGAACATCCAGTCTTCGAAACCGTATCGTCGGAAGACGTTGATGACGTCGGGCACGCCGTTACGACGATCGAACAAGTCCAGCACGTCGTCGAACATGCCCGCTTCCTGCGCGGCTTTCAATACTCCGAACATGATGATTTTGGCGAGGAGATTGTTGGCCTCGACGCCGGGGAGCGTCTGCATGAAAGACATCTGGAAGCCAGCGCGGTCGCCGGCCTCTGACTCGCCGTAAATCTTCTTATACAGCGTAGTCGAAAGTCCGTCGAGGTAGCGTCGGTAGCGGTCAGGCCCGTAGGCCCGGTTTACCGACAGGTCGTGGTAGATCTGGTTCTCCCACTTCAAGTCCCCGATAAAGGCTTCCCAAGCTGTCCGGGGAGAACTGGCGCGATTAAACGCGTTAAACATGTCCGAGAAAAACGACTTAACCGACATGGCACTGGGCCTCCTTTGTGTATTGATTGGCAAGATTGCCGTCTGACGGCTTTCACCTTCAGACCAGAAGAAGTATATCACAAAATAGGCCGTTTGTCAAGGCAAAAGACCGACAATTTAGAACAAAATTCTTAACCTATATAAGCCTTAATTAATTTTTTAACTTCGTCCATTTCCGCGGGTGTCAAATTATGCCCTGCCGCCTGGCTGACGCGGCCGGCAATATTAACTTGAGCTTGAGCCGGGTCGCTGGTGGTTTTAAGTTGGTCAAAAATACTAATAATTTGTTGGGCAGTCAGGGCTTGACCCGAGCCGTCGGTTGCGGCATGGATAACTTCGGCCGCGCTTTGCTTAATGGCAGTTTGGATCTGGGCGCGCACTTGATCGCGCAAAGTTTCGGTGTCTGTGCCTTGCTGTTTGATCGGTGGCACACTTCTAATGATTGTACTGATTTTTTCCGGTACATCAACACCAGACTCCAAAGCCCTGCCTAAATCGGTCTGAATTTTTTGAACCAGTGCTCCGACTTGAGCTTGTGCCTGGGCCTGGGCCTGCTGATAGGTTTGGGCACTGATGCGCTGAAATTCCTCACGCATACCTTCCCACTCAACCTTGGTGGCAAAACTATCTTTAAAACTTTGGCTATAGGCGCCGCTAGAGTTAATTTCCGCTTGCACCTGCCGTAGGATCTGGGCACTAAACTGGTCGAAACGGCCCGAAATGGCTTGCTGGATTTGGTTTTGCAAATCCAGTTTGGCTTGAGGATCAAGTGTAACATCTAGCCTTTCGCCTGCTTGAGCAATGGTCATGGGTTGACGGCCGCGGCCGTCGCCAGAATCAATATTAATAATATTGGCTGGCGCGCTACTTCCTGCTCTGATATGCCCGCCGTTTTCCAGGGCGGTCAAAATATTACGTGCGTTAGCGGCTGCTGGTGTACCTTCAGTTTGGGCAACATCATGAAGTACACGCAAATTAGCGTCTGACGTAAACTGCCTGACAACCTCGTCGTGGCGCGAAATTTCATTAACATGATCAACGTTGAGAATATTATTTTCCACCAAATTTTGCAAAACCGCGGGGTTACTAAACGCCGAAGCTTGCATTTGGCCAGACTGAATGTTCTGTTGCAGCATTTCGCCCCAGCGCTGATTTAGCACGGCTCGGTCTTGTTCATTGTTAAAATCATAGGCCGCATAGCCGCCGTCCTCGGTCGGGAAAACATCTTGGGCAGTAAAATTACCCTGACTGGCCGCTTCTTCCTGGAGTTCGCTGACCATTTTAAGCCCTTCGTCATCAGTGCCAAAAATTGCTTGCATGACGCGCGAGCGGACGCGATTATCACCAAGATTTTCAAAGTCAGACTGGTTTAGATCAACGTTATTAGCTTGGGCCATGCTCAAAATTTGCTCTCTGGAACCTTCATTTTGAGCAAAACTCGAAAGAGCGTTATCAAACTGAGTTAGCGCCTCGGACGGGTTAGTGCTAGTTGGCCCACCGGAAAGATTGGCAGCCAGAACCGCAGGGGTAAACCCTCCACCGCCACCGCCGGCCCTAGCCGCTCCGCCGCCGCCACCGCCTGCCGGACCTGGACCGTTGGGGCCTGGTGCCGCGCCAGCGATAACCGCCGCCGAGTAATTAGTGCCCCTACTGGTATTACGACGCCAATTTGCCGCGGCCGCTCTCGGTGACCACCCACCGGGCGCAAAAGGAGATTGCCCACCTCGTGACCTACGAATTACATTCATTAGCCCGCCGCTTCCGCCGTAACGCTCCATGCCAGTATTGATCCCGTTCCAGGCTTGTCTTCCGAGCCAACGGGCGCCTTTACCCATTAATTTGCCCAGGCCACCCATGAAATTCGCGTATTTACAAGGCATGAAGCCGAAAGGCAAGGTAACGGCGGCGTAGCACATGACTAGTGTTAATACCCACATAGCCGCGCTAAAGCCTTGCTGGTTTTCCGTCAGTTGGTAAGAAAGCCAAAGTACAAAAAACACGGCCGGGTACATGTAGGTATACTTGATAAATTGGCACCACCACTCCTTAAACCACTGATAGGTCGGGGCAAAACCCAAACAAACAAAAGCGGCCGGGGCAATCACAATTAAAAGATACAAGGCGGCAACCCGGAACCACAAAATTAACCAAATTAAAAACAATACGATAAACGGGAAAAATATTAAAATCAGAGCAAAGATCAAAACAAAAATACCCACCATGACATTGGCGAACAATAAAGCAATACCGGCTACGCCAGCCCCAATCCCAATCTGCCACAAACCCAAATTAGTCGCGATGGCATACAGTAAGCCTGTTTGATCGCCATGCGTAAATGTAAAAGTTAGAATATCGGCTGAAGAAATAAACATACGGCAAATGAGAAAACTGAAATTCGCCATAATCACGCCGATAATCAAGTTGGGCAAAGTTTTCTTGATTTGATAGGTGTCGTAGTTAATGTGGCCAATATTGATTACAGCCAAACCAATCAAAATCAGAGCCACTAAAATATTAGACATGCCCAAAATCATTCGCCAGCTCTTGTATATTAACTCATAGGAATGGCCGCTATCAGGCGTCATGCCCGTGGGTGCCAATTGTTCGCCCAAGGGCACGCCAGCGTGGGCAACCGCACCCGGTACCACAAAAAACAACAGCAAAAGTACGAGCGAAGTGCTAAAAAAAATAATATTTTGATACTTTTTCATCGTGTTTAAAAATTATTTTGCTGGAAAATTGGAATGGACTGGTATATTCGATTTGTTGCCCCACGGTAAAGTTGCGTCATCGGAGGCCAACCCGTTTGGATTGACTGTGGCGCCCGACTTATCTACACCCATAACCCATTCGACTGCTCCAGTCATGCTATCCATTAAAGCGCAAATAAAAAACCCCAGCGGGTTAATAATTGTTTGGAGAATATTCTTGGCCCAACCAAAAATACCGCCTTGGTGAAATTTAGCGCATAGTTCATTATTTGACCCGCCGGAAGCATCAGTTGAAACCGTTTCTGGTAAAATATCTGGCAAATCAACATTATCTAAAACAGCTGGAGCGTCGGTGGCGTCGGTTGTGCCATCAGCAGCTGTCGGGGCAGGTGTGTTGAAGCCCTGATTAGCGCTGTACATCCGATTGTCATCACTATAAATACTAACTACTGCCGTATACGGCTTACCGCAGGTGAGTTTACCGGTCGTAAAGGATTTCGCAGTGTTTTTGAGTTGATCTGACGGGGCTGGTTTAATGCCATCAGTGTTTGGACTTACTACAACCGTATAAGTTACCCTGGGATCATTCGTATGCTTTGGGGGCTGTTGCCAATTTATGGTGGCGGTGCACGTTGTTCCGGATTTTGTAGTTTTAATCGAGCTAATGGAAATTGTATATTCCTCGGCGTTTTCGCTGGCCGCTTTTGCTAAAGTAAAGCTTACAATCGCCTTTCCTGTTTCCCGCGTTTTCGCAAGTATTCCAGGGTTACGATAGGTAATCACGCTAAAAGTATACTTCTGCCCACAATTTAGCTCTTTAAGACTGTGATAAGTTGTTGTTCCGTATTTGAGAACATCTGACCGAATAGTTTTACTACCGACCTTGGCAGTCGCTCGATAAAAAAGCTCATTTGGGTTCGCAGGCGTAGTGGCTGGGCTCTTCCAGGTTAACCAGGCATAACACAAGTTGGCATTACGAGTGTATATTGTTTGGACCTGTAAATTTTGCACAAAATATTCGCCACTGGTGGTGGCGGCTCCAAGAGCGCTGGGCAAGCCAATCGGGTAAGCTGTATCTAGCGCTTTAGACAAATCTGGGGCGGCGAGGGCTAAAATTAAACTAACGAATAATAAAACAACAAAAACTTTCCTAATTTTTGAAATATAATACAAAAACATTTCCTCTCCTTGCGAATGAGTCTAGACTCATCATATCACTTTTTTGTCAAAAACGCATACTTTTCGGCGGCTTTCTGGGCCGAAGCCGCATCTGCCAGTTTCTCATAGGTGATTTTCAAAAATTCGTAGGTTTGAGCGTAGATTGGATCGAGTTTTTCGGCTTTCTGGAAAGAGGCCAGCGCGCCGCGAATATCATTATTTTTAAACTGGGCTGAGCCTAAAGCGAGCCAGGCGTCGCGATAATCCTGCTTGAGTTCAACGGCGCGCCCGAGACTAATTAAAGAAAAATCCAATAAATCTGAGTTTAACTGGCGCAGGCCAGTTTTCGCCAGAATATAGGCATCATTTTTTTGTTTAATGTCCTCGGTATATTGGTCAATGGTTTCTTGATGCCGTTTCGCGTTTTCTTCTGTTAGCCTGCGGCTCTTAGCTGTTTCTATAACACAAAAAATCGATAGAATAATCAAAACCACAACACCAATAGCGATGATTATTTTTGTAAAAAGAGGATTGATAATAGTTTTCATTTTTCAGTTCTCAGTTTATTTATCAGGTAACGGTTAAGGTAACGATGCCCGGTTCGGTTAAGGGTTACGTTTATCGTTTTTGAACCTAGACCAGGCATTAGCTAAATTATATAGCTGCCGACCGGTTTTGTCATAACCGTCAATTAAATTTACGCACAACTTCAAATCTACCTTATATAAATCTTTGCACATTTCTAAGCCCACAACAGTTTCGTTGGCTTCTGCCATGGCATCATCGAGATATTTTTGAAAACCTGATCGTTGGTGCCGTTTAGCATAACCTTCTGCGATTAACCTTGGTATCGCCTTCGCTGACCTTGATAATTGATCTTTGAGATCGAATTTTTCGCAATCAGGTAGTTTTGATATTACTTGCGTCATTACAACCATCATCATTTGGTAAGATTCGCGATAGACCTATAGGTCTCGAAATGATTTAATTGATTTTCTCTCTTCCATTTGACGTTGCCTCTTGACGATACGGGCGTCGTTACCGTTACCGATTTACTTTCGACGAAACTTCTCCGCTATTTTAAACAATTGGTACCAGACGGGTTTTAAGACCAAGTCCCAGCTCCCGATCAATTGGATCTGTTGGCCGCCAAACTGTTCCTTAAATCTTGTAATGCCCGCATATTTTTGGACTAGCTTTTTGTCAGGCTTTGCGCCAAAAGGCGCCACGGCCAGCAAATCGTAAACCTGACAATCTCGAGCCTTAGCCAATTTGATCGCCTCCCAGTGTAAAAGATATGGCGCCATCAATTCGCGATGTTCATTTCCGGAGGCGCCGTAAAGGTAACTGGCAATTTCCTCATAAAAAGTGAAAATGCCGGCCGCTAAGACCTTGTTCTCATGCTTTGCGACTAGCAATACAGCTTTGTCGCCCAGGGTTTCAAAGAGCTTGGTAAAATACTGCTTGGGTCTGACTTGGAAGCCATCGCGTGCGGCCGTTTCTTTAAACAAGCTATAAAAGTCATCTATGTT
>Ga0172375_10003870_pt1 | contig 22473 bp, 40 predicted proteins | sample LakKiv1m_FD_114537 | JGI IMG/M metagenome (GOLD analysis project Ga0172375, IMG submission 114537) | Freshwater microbial communities from Kabuno Bay, South-Kivu, Congo - kab_092012_11.1m | ecosystem: Environmental > Aquatic > Freshwater > Lake | place: Democratic Republic of the Congo... | reverse complement strand
GGAAGTGGCTGTACTGGCGGAATTGGATGGAGGAGAGTGGATAAAATTGAAAGCTGGATTTAACAAATGGGCTGATAGCCAACCGTTCGGGGAGAGAGACTTCCATACCTATCTCCGTTCCCACATACAGGCTGAGATTAAAAGACAGGAGGGAAAATAAGATGGCAAACACCAGAGAGGAATGTATTAGGGATGGCTACTTATTTTACTGTTTAGGTTGTGCTACAGCCTATAAGAAAATTCCCCAAGAATGGTATGAAGATGGTCATGGCGGACGTTATATTGATATGTGCAGATGCGGTTCTGATTTATTCGCCAACATGAAAGATGACACACCTGCACACGGTGATTAGATATGGATATTAATATTCCTACAAATACAAAAGTCGCTGTAATGGAGCAGCTAATAGAACACTACGAAAACCTATCATTTACAGCCTATCTCTGTTCCCATATACAGGTTAAAATACAGGAGGGGAAATAAGATGACTGAACATGATTTACTCGTAAATAACCAAATATATGCGTTCGGTATGATAGTCAATACACTTGTTACTGCGATGGGCATGTGTGCAGAAAACGAACAGCGCAGAGCAAGCCTGCAACAGCCCGCTTATTTGGAGGACGCCTTTCAGAAGGTAATCAACGATAACAGATGCCACCATAATGGCATTATAACTATGCTGCAAAGCTGAGATAGCCAAAAGGAGTAAGTAGAGATGAAATATGAATATCTAACAATGACACGGTTTGATAGTGGTGTAATCTTGCCCGATAAACAGTTAGTTAAATATTTCTTAATTGATGAGTTTTCCTATCACAGCTACACAAAATGTTATCCATTGACTATGGGTAATTTCTTTAGACTGCTTTTAAGTAATTACCTGACAATCTGCAAATGGGCAACCGTTAGGTTGTTGTACAAATTAGGATTTGTACGTATCAAAGAAGGAGAGGCATTTACTCTATCAAACTTGACATGGAAATTTTGGCAGCAGGAGGCCAGCAAATGACAAGGTTTTGTCCTGATTGTGGTAAGCAAATATATGATGCTTCTGGATGCACATGCAAGATGGGGAAGCAACTGAAGGAATGGATGCCTGAGAATCCTTGCAATGTAAAACGCTGTGAATTTTATAAAAGGCATGGTCCGTGTATGTCAAAGGACTGTGATTCATGGATAGAGTATCAGAACAAAATCGCAGGAGCAAGGGCTGTGCTTAATGAGCTTATAAATAATGGCTCAACATATATATCCCGTGAAGGATTGAAACAAATGCTCAAAGAACTGGAGGAATGCAAATGATTAAAGTAAAACAGGAAATCGAAATTTATGAGATTAATGGCGAGTCAACACCTATACACGATGCCCCACAGATATTAATAAGTTCTCATTGGAACGAGAACATCAAAGTTATTATAACAATTGAAGGTAAAGCATATACCGTTGTTGGTGGTGATTTAATACAAGCTACTTATAATGCTATGCACACTAATAGGTTTTAACTGGAGGAATATCATGGCTGATAGATTACTGACGGATGAGGAGTTCATAAAACTAAGGCCAGCATTTGCTGGTGTGGATAAGATTGTCCTGCAAGCCCAAGATCTCAAATCAGTCAAGGCAGTTATTGAGGAGATAGAGGCAATAAAAAGTGCCTGCGGTTTTACTTGTGATAAAGCGGAGTTCTCCGAGTGTAGATATAAATTTGCAAGAACATATTGCAAAGCGTGGCAACAGTTCAAAGAGAGGGTGAAATGAACAAGGCTCTTGATTTAGCTTATATTATAGTCTTTTATGGATACTCTTTGTTTATAGTGCTGCAATGTATTTTTTAATTTATGCAATAAATAAAATAAATGCACTACATTAATAAAAATGCTAAAAAGGGGTTAAAAATGATTTATAGAAAACTAATACCAAATAAACATAATGTATGGTCAGTTTATATTATTCCTTTATTCGGCATTACGTGTTTGGGAGATATATGTTGGATAAGGCTCGGATGGTTATTCTGGGAAATAAATATTGCAATAACAAAAAAGGCGGATAAAAAAGAAAATGCTTAAAGTAAGAAATGAAGGAATTGGAATACTTAATGTAGCTTTGGTGTACTGGCATAATTAATTATATATAGATTTGGCGTACATAACTGTACTAATTATACACTAAAAAAAGGAATTTGTCAAGTTTTATGAGTGGAGTACTACCATTTTCAATGAGAAGAAAGGTAAAGCCTTTATGGGTTTACTGCCAAACTTGTGGCAAAAGAATTGGCGGTAAAGAAATAACAGTAAGATATTCAGAAGCACCCCTACCATATTCATATTTTTTACACCAACCTTTAATTAAAAAAGAATATTTCTGTGATAATAAATGCATGTTTCTCTCAAAATTTAAACATGCAAAATAAAAACAAGAGAAATAGGAGAATTACTTGAGTAAACATCTTGAAATGTATTGTGCTTATTGCAATAAGAAATTAGAAGACCCTTCTTATATAACATATGAATTATCTTCTAGTAGTTTTGTTCCTTTTTGTAGTAATAAATGTAAGTTTGTATGGGTGTTATCTGATAAAAAGAAGACTATAATATGGTTTAGAATAAAGATACCATCAAAGGAGGTGGTTTAAATATGATTAATGTAGATGAACAAGTAGAGCGTAATAAGGATATTGTTGCCGCCGTTTTATCCGGCAAATCAATGGCACAGGTGGGAAGGGAGTTAAACCTTTCCAGACAACGTGTCGAACAAATTTTCAGGCGTGATTCCTTTTTACCCAAAAATATTATTCCCGTATCTGTATATGCAAAGAAGTTTAAGATATCTAGAACTACTTTAATAAAACAAATAAAGGAACAAAAAATTGAGGGAACAAGAATTGGCAATAAATACTATGCTTATGTTTTAGATATCCCTAGTAATTTGGATAAAGTATGTAAATGTGGTAAAATTATAGTAAATCCCCGCCATCGTTTTTGTTCTAGGAAATGTATGTTAAAAGAAATGAAGGAGAAGTCAAATGGAAGCGATAGAACCAAATGAAAAAAGGAGAATGATGGATTCAAACGAAGTAGAGGCATTCCTTAAAGATTTATTACATTGCCCCGAAGATGACTGGAAAATGTATCCTTTCTCTGCCATTAAAGAAAAGTTTCTTAATTCAATTATGAGCACCCAAGAAGATACAAATATAATATTGGCAATTGTTCAATCATACGCAAAAGAGTGTTCAAAACTATTTCTTCAACAACATCCTGTAACTGATATGGACACAATGATGGCTTTATCAAATGTTGTGTCTACTAGTACCTTATTATTAGGCGCTTATTTAGGCTATATGTTAAAGGTAAAGGAGAATCGAGATGTGCCAATAAGCCTTGACGAGCTCCTTAGGCCTTTTGAGATTAATGGACATATTGATAGCAGTACTTAAAGGTTTAGGAATCGGTTTTTGGGCATTGGCTTTAGTTTTTAGCATTTTTATTATTTGGGAGGAAAGAAAGAAATGATTTGGCAAGATTTTATTTTAATGATTGCAGGTTTTTCTTTTGCGTTGGCACTTATTCCAACTATTATTTCAAAAAAAGAAAAACCTCCAGTTAAAACATGTTTTTTTACCATTATTCTTTTAATCGCTGTAACTGTTTGTTATGGTTCTTTACACTTATGGTCTGCTGTTGTTTCCAATATATGTACTACTAGTTGTTGGTCAGTTATTTTGGTGCAAAAAACGAGGGCAAAATAATGGAAAAAGAGCCAAATATTACACAAAACTGGGTGTCCTCTAATGATTCAGCAGTAAGCGGTTTTGGTATCTTTAATGGAGGAAAACTTATCGGCAAGGTTGATTTTAATACTCCTGCAGTTTTAGAAGCAGGCGACTCGTTGCAAGTAGGATGGCATATAAAGTATTCTGACCCTGAAGAGAGGCGACATTATTGTGATTATTGTGAAGAGCTTATTGAAAGAGGGATTATTATAAAAGGAAACATGTTCTGTAACGATAAATGTGCATTATTTTATGCTTTTAAAAAGACGGAAGAAGGAAAAAATAAACATGAATAAAGAAGAAAAGAAGCTATCTAAATTATCACATAAAATACATCTTAAACTGTGTTATTATCTAATACTTAATAATAAATGTGACTATAGAGCGCAGTGTAAAGATTTAGTGAAGTATTGTCGTAAATGGCAGCATGAAATAGACCCTTTTATACGATATTTTCTAATAAAAAAGAAAGGAGGAAAAAATGGCTAAAATATGCCCATTAAGAGAAAAGTCAGATTATAAGAGAGAGTGTGATGAAGGCTGCATGTGGTGGAATGATATTCAGGAAGACTGTGCTATAAATCTTCTTGTTGCTGCGCTTTTTACAGCAATAAAATGATATACATTATTGGATTTTTTATAGTGCTTATTGTTTTAGGATATTTTTGGATAAAGGTATGTATAGGTATAGGGGGTAAACTTGGCGGTTATACATATGATAAAATGTTTCGCAAAAGAGATGGTAGAAATGCCATGTTTAACTCTTTTAGGAAGAGTAAGTGATTAAAGATGGAATATGTATAGGTTGCAATAAAAACGATTTCGAATATGTTTGTTTTAGAGCGCCTCTTGTAGGTTTTCATTTTCATCATATATCAGATTTGGGGTGTTTAAATACCTATAGTCCGTCAATAAGGCCTTTAACATCGAAAGAACGAATAGGTATAATTGCAAAAGCAGTTTGTTCTCTTAGTGATGTAGAGGGTGTTTATTGTTGGGGGTGTGCTAGAAAAGCAATAGGTAAAAAGGATATGTTGCAACGCTTTTATACATCTTCAAATAGGCAAGACGCTATAAACTGCCCCATGTGTAATAAAACTAGGTATTATCTTAAAGATTATGATTTTTCTATGAAAAAAGGTATAATGGAGATATCAAAAAGTGATAGAGAGACAGCAAGAAGAATATGGAAAGCAGGTCATTGAAACAGGATTTCAGTTTTATTATATTTGGACAGATTGGGCGCTACCAATAAAAATAAGCTATGAGCCTAGTAATAGCGCAATAGAGATTCAAATATTTTGTTTTTATTTTGCTTTTTGGCGCCGAGAAAAAGATATTTTAGATGTTTCTACATTCTATGGTTTTGAAGAGGAGAATAATGAAAGTAATTAATGCGGTAGGCAGTTGGCAAATATGTGAACTAGATAATCAAGACCCTATCGAGTACTTTATTACCAATGGGGAAAGAGTATTTTATAATCGTGACAAAGAAGCTGCTTTAAGGCTTGCTCAGTATATTGATACATCAGAAAAAGAAAATAAGGATTTACAAGCGGCTTAAATAATAAAATAGGAGAAATAGATAGATGGATAGTGCTTTAACTGGGTTTCTTGGATGGTATGGTTTTATATTTACTTCTATAATTGAGGTTGCGATTATATATAAAGCAGTTACATGTGAAAAATGGGCGGAAGCATGGAAATATATACTAACTGTTGTTTTATATGTTCCAGTATTATTTTTAGCTTTATGTACAATATTTTTTAACTAAAGGACTTGACAAACTTAATAAAAGTATGTTATACTATAAATAATAGAATATTGCGGTTGGTGGGTTAAGCAATCCTTTCGCTCTCATAAGGCGAACTAACTCGGAGCGTTACCGAGAACCGCTACCAAGTGGGCTTTTAGTGATAACGGGAGCACATCTCGTTTGCACCGAGAAAGTCAGGGTTCGATTCCCTGAAGGTCCACCAAAATGAATATTATGTTTAATTTAATTAATACAATTGATACGATTATATGTCGCTCATTTAGATTGAGTTTAGTGCCTCATACCTATAAACTTAATAGTGATGAACAAGGTGTGTGGCCCAAGAGGAGCGGTTAATTATAAAACAATTGTAGTACATTAAAAACTAAATAGTAAAATAATTAGCCGCTAGAAATAGCGGTTTTTTTATTAATGGAAAGTTGGCAGAGTGGTCTATTGCAGCGGTTTGCTAAACCGTCGAGCCTAAAAACTCACGCAGGTTCAAATCCTGCACTTTCCGCCATGGAAGGATGACAGAGATGGATTATTGTAACCGTCTTGAAAACGGATTTGTCGTGCTAAGACCACGGCACGGGAGTTCGAATCTCCCTCCTTCCTCCACTTGACAATTAAAAGATTTTATGATATAATACAACAAAAAGGAGAAAGTACAGATGGACAAAAACAAAATAAAATTGGAAACACTTAATCTTTATCCTCGTTTTATGTATACAAGGTATAAAGATAAGAGCGTAACAACAGAGTGTGTTCTAGAAAATGCGGATAAAAAAGTAATCGCAGTAGGAATGTCATTCTGTTCTCCAAAAGATAACTTTCGTAAGAGTGAGGGAAGAGTTGTTTCTATGGGAAGGGCTGTCTCAGCTCTTGAACATAAGAAATCTCTTTATCCAACTTCTAGAAAGGATAACTTGGCTGTAATGCTGTTTAAGAACGATTACAAGGCCACATATCTCGGAGTGTAGCTCAGACTGGTCAGAGCGTTGCGTTTGGGGCGCAAGGGTCAGTGGTCCGAATCCACTCACTCCGACCATGCTCGTATCGTCTAATGGAAGGACAACAGTCTTTCAAGCTGTGAACGGTGGGTTCAATTCCCCCTACGAGTACCAAGAACATTAACAATTTAATATATTGTAGGAGCGTAGCCGAATTGGTATAGGCAGCAGGTTTAGACCCTGAAATCTGGGAGTCCGACTCTCCCCGCTCCTACCATGCTAGCATTGCATAGTGGCGAATGCACCTGCCTGTAGAGCAGACACCTTTCAGGTAAACATCGGAGGTTCGAGTCCTTCTGCTAGCACCATGGGCGAGTACCCCAAAAGCAGAGGGAGTAGTTTCAAAAGCTACCATAGTGAAGGTGCAAGACCTTCTTCGCCTACCATGCCCCAGTAGCCCAATTGGCAGGAGGCAAGCGCCTTAAGAGCGTAACAGTATTGGTTCGAATCCAATTTGGGGCACCAAATGAACATTAACAATTTAATAGATATTGCGGGAAGTTAGTTTAATTGGTAAAATCACTGTCTCCAAAACAGTTGGATGAGCGTTCGAATCGTTCACATCCTGCCATCAGAGAGTGGTGTAATCAGTAGCACGAAAGGTTGTGGCCCTTTAGGCTCTGGAGCATAACCAGACTCATCTGACCATTCCCCTGTCGTCTAATGATAGGACGCTACGCTCTGGACGTAGTAACGGTGGTTTGAATCCATCTGGGGGAGCCATACAGAGGTCGTTCAATAGCAGGACGTAAGTCTTATATACTTACTATGGGGGTGCGATTCCCTCCCTCTGTACCATGCTCTTGTCAGCTAATGACAGGCTACCACGCTCTCATCGTGGAAATCAGAGTTTGATTCTCTGCAGGAGCACCATGCTTCCATAACTCAATGGCAGAGTGCTTTGCTCTTAACAAAGACGTTGTAGGTTCAAGTCCTGCTGGAAGCACCAGAACATTAAAGGGAAGCCCATTTGTGGCAAGCTAGGGAATGGGCGCTAAGAGAATTGGGTTATTCTCTTATATTTTATTATTTGTTTTTTGAACTTACATATGATATAATATACATATACATATAGAGGTTTGATTATGAAATGTGAGTTTTGTTATTTAGAGCATAAAGGAAAGTACGGTTCTGGGCGTTTTTGTTCAGAGAAATGCGCTAGAACTTTTTCTGGCGCTGAAAAAAGAAAAGAAAGCAGTCTAAAAGTTAGTAAAACTTTAAAAGGGCGCCCTAGTAATATTAAAGGCCATAAACTAGGGCCAAGAAGTAAAGAAGTTAAATCAAAAATATCTAAAACGCATTATATTAATTATATAAATAAAATAAACAGTTTGGAGTGGGAAAATTTATCTCCACAGGCTAAAAAAACTAAGGTTTTATATGAGCAAAATTATAAATGTTATATATGTAACAATAATATATGGTTAAATGCTTATTTAACACTTCAATTACACCACATAGACGGAGATAAACAAAACAATAATAGAGATAATTTACAATGTTTATGCCCTAATTGTCATAGTCTAACTCCTACTTTTGGATATAAAAATGTAAAACCAGAAAATAGATTAGGAAAATTTGGGTTTGTTAAAAGGAAACTAGCTCAAAGGCAGAGCGGCTCTTTTACATAGAGAAGGTTCAGCGTTCAAGTCGCTGGTTTCCTACCATACCTCCATAGCTTAACGGCAAAGCAGTAGGCTTTTAACCTATTGATGTGAGTTCAATTCTCTCTGGGGGTACCATAGGGGCATAAACCAAATGATTAAGGTGGATGTCTGCAAAACATTATGACAGAGTTTGATTCTCTGATGCCCCTCCATACAGGATTGGTTTAGTGGCAGAATACCTGCTTGCCATGTAGGTGGCGTGAGTCCGATTCTCACATCCTGTACCATAGCGAAGTAGTTTAACGATAGAATACCAATCTGATACATTGGGGGCATAGGTTTAACTCCTTTCTTCGCTACCATTTTAAAACTTAACACTATTGTGTTATACATTTTACATGAAAATAATATGTAAAAAACATGGCGAAACAAATTTTTATGTAGAAAAAAATGGTAGAAAACGTTGTAGAAAATGCTCTAGTATGTATGTATCTAATCATAGAATAGAAATGAAAAAAGGACTTGTAATTGCTTTTGGTGGAAAATGTGTTAAATGTGGGTATGATAGATGTGTAGGAGCGTTAGATTTTCATCATAGAGATTCTAAAAATAAGAAATTTGGTTTAAGTGAAAGAGGAATGTGCCACTCTTGGAGAAATGTATTAGAAGAGGCTAATAAATGTGATTTACTTTGTGCTAATTGTCACAGAGAGATAGAAAATAAATATTCCGATGTAGTTTAATGATAAAACGTCATCCTGTTAAGATGTAAGAGTGTAGGTTTGAGTCCTACCATCGGAGCCATGCTTGGGTAGCTCAGTCTGGTAGTAGCACTGCCCTGAAGAGGCAGGTGTCGTTGGTTCAATTCCAACTCCAAGCACCATGCAGGTGTAGTATAACTGTAAATACAGCATTCTTGTAAAATGCTTGATAGGGGTTAGAATCCTCTCACCTGCTCCATGCTTTCATAGTTTAGTGGAAAAATGCCACGTTGTCACCGTGAAGTCGAGGGTCCGATTCCCTCTGGAAGCGCCAAAATAAAAAGAAAGAAAAGCCTTGACAAATAATATATTATATGTTATAATGCCCTCTTAGTGAAATGCATATCACACAAAGCTACGGACTTTGAAGTACAGGTTGGAATCCTGTAGAGGGTACCAAAAATGAATGATGTAAATATATGTAATAAAATAAAACGTCCCATGATTACTGGACAGAAAAGCACGTGCAGTATTTGTGCTAGAAGCGGCATCAACTGTTGTTTTGGGTGTCTTTTAATTAAAGAAATAAATAAATCATGTGATATTCTTTTTGCACGAAATAAAGATAAACAGTTTAAATTTTTAATGTTGTATAAACGCTCTCGTAGCTCAATTGGAGGAGCAGCTCGGTCCTAACGAGAAGCAATGTGGGTTCAAGTCCCATCGAGAGCCCCAGTTTTTTATAAGAGGTTTATATGAGAATATTAGTATGTGGTGATAGAAATTGGACAAAGAAAAGAGTAATTTATAATGTGTTAAAATTTATGCAGATAGTCACTAATTTAGAATGTATAATCGAAGGTGAAGCACGAGGAGCAGATAAATTAAGTAGGATATGTGCAGAACAGTTAGGCATCAAAGTAATAAAATTTCCTGCAAATTGGAAAAAATACGGTAAAGCCGCTGGCTCAATTAGAAATATGCAAATGCTTAAAGAAGGTAAGCCAAATATAGTTTTAGCTTTTCATAATAATATTGAACAAAGTAAGGGTACTAAACACATGGTTTCAATTGCTCGCAAAAATGGTATTAGAGTAAGAGTAATAAAAAGCCTTTCTCCTCGAAGTTCAAATGGAGGAACACCTGTCTTCTAAACAGGATTGATGAGGGTTCGAGTCCCTCCGAGGAGGCCAGTTAATAATATAAATATGTTTGTAAAAACTTGCACAAAATGTAAAATACAAAAACCTTTAGAAGAGTTTAGTAAGAAAAATAAAGGGTTTAATTCATGGTGCAAAAAATGTATGCATATTTATTTAAAAAATCATTATAAATTAAATAAAGATTATTATATACAAAAGACAGATTTTAGAAAGAAAGTTACTATTAGTTTTATTAAATCTTTTAAGCTTAAATCTAAATGTGCTAAATGTGGAGAAACCCATCCTGCTTGTTTATCTTTTCATCATACAGGTCAAGATAAAAAAGTTAATATAAGCGAAATTATGTGGAAGGGATGGAGTTTAGATAGGGTAATGAGTGAAATAAATAAATGTGAAATACTTTGTGAAAACTGCCATAGAAAATTACATTGGAAAGATAGTTATTTCGGGGTAGAGTAGAGATAGCTCGCAACGCTTTGAACGTTGAAGCCTAGGTTTGAATCCTAGCCCCGAAGCCAATATTATTATGAAGTGTAAAAAATGCGGAAAAATAGAAAAAAGGAGAAGAAATTATTGGAATTTATCCGCATATCGATTATCCCATTCTTATAATTATTGTATGAGCTGTTGGTGGGATTTAGATAGGTATGTTAAATTTTGGATAATGAGAGAAAAGGAGAAAAATGAAATTAAAAGAAGAAAATAAAGGTGTAGTATATAACTTTAGAGTATATTTGGCATATTTTATAGCAAAATTTTATCAATTTGTAGTTAATTTCTTTAACCCGCCAAATTCTATTGCGCTTCCATGTGGTTATAATAACATGAATTGGTGGCATTTCACACACTTTTTATGTCTTTTATCAAATAAAATCTATCCAGATAATGTTCCAGATGATTATATTAGTGGTGCTATGGCAAATGCAATTATTGATAGGTTGCCCAAAGAGTTACGAGATAAATTTATTTTAGATTTATTGAAAGCCTCTTTGAATGACACTAATTTTAAGGTATAATATAAATAAGCGGGATTGGTTTAACGGCAGAATGCTTCGCTTCCAACGAAGCGGTATCGGTTCAATTCCGTTATCCCGCCCCAAAAAGGAGAAAAATGACTGAGTGGGATTATCCTTTCCCCCGTTTAAATTATTCTGAATATGTTGATTTGTGGAATGGAGAAAAAGTAATGCCTAGAAAAAAGAAAGAAAATAGTGATGAAGGGCCTAAAAAGAAAAGGATTTATAAGAAAAGAGGAAAAAAACCTACGGCACCCCCTTTTTTAACTAGTTCTGCAGATGAAGAAGCTATAAAGGTAGATTTTTGTAACCATGTAAGAGAAGCTTTAGATATTGACTATCTTGAATCTACAATTTTCGCCTCAATGCAGAAAGATGCAGAATTTATTGAAGAGAAGTGGGAGTCCATTGGAAAGGTAGTTTTACCTTATGTATATGGGGGGGTTGCTTTTGAAGGCCCTCAATCTGTAATTAAAAATTCATTCCTTATTGGTTATTTTCTTGGCGCCTTAAAAGAAAGGTATAGAGATGAAGATAATAAGTGGAATAATTCAGAAGCCGCTAAATTTATTAAAGAATTGAAGTAAAAGTTTTAAAAGATAGACTATATATTATATAATTAGAGCCTAGACGAAGTATTTTTGTCTAGGCTTTATTTTTTTGTCTAAAAATCTTTAAGGAGGTATTTGTATGAATCAAGTTATGTGGGGTGAAATGCTTGACGTGTTGAAAAACATCGGTGATTATTTACAGAAACAAGATGCAACACAAGAAAGAGCGAAGATTCAAAAACCCCCAAAGATTAGTGAGAATCAGGCAGATATTCCCATTGTAGGTGGTGAACAAATGCCGGGCAAGCCGGGAACCGGCGTTGCTAAATCATTAAAAAAGAGCTATCCAGAAGATGTTCCTCCTTCTCAACCTAATGTTGATGAGGAAATTGATTCTGAAGGCGACTCAATGAACAAAGAAGAGGAAGATTTGGAAGCAGGATTGGAAGAAGGCGGTTATGGTGAAGAGGAAGAGCCTCGTGAAGACGAAGAAGAAGATGATGAGTATGAAGAAGAAGAGGAAGAAGAAGAGGGTATGGGTGGTGGTCCTGATATGGAAGACGTTGCAGAACTTAAGTCTCTCTTAAAGGACATTCGTTCTTCATTAATTGCTCAATCTAAACCTAAGGCCGAGCAGTTTAGCAAATCTATTGCAACTGAGCTTAAAAAGTCAATTCAACCTCTTATTAGAGAAGAAACGCAAAGAATGATGAGAAAGATGGGATTTAGACCTAGCAGACCTGATGTCGTTAGATTTGGTCTTGATGGTTCTGAAATACTTCAAAAGAGTGTTGATACTGGCAAATCAGAAAAAGAACTAGAGCAGGTGATTAATGACCTTGAAAATAAATCTTGGCAACAACTCGGTCAAATGAGGGAAGGCCTCGGTCATTTTAATCCTTTTGCTCCTCGTTAATGTTATATAAGAAGGAGGTCTATTAAATGGCTGATTATTCATTAGGCGAATATATGGCACAAGCCCAAAGAAGTTTGGGCGGTGGTCAGTTTGGTCGTGTGTCTGGGCCGCTTAGTGGATACTTGTTTGGTCCTGATTTCTTCAGGAAGCAGACTTATCTTCAGGTTGCTGATACTTTTGTTGCCACTTATGGTAAGAAAGTATGGGATAGCCTTAACAACAAAACAGTTACTTTCAATGCGATTAAGAAAGTTGACTGGGGTCCTACGGTAGGTTGGCGTCTTAGGACTGACCGTGGTTCTAACCGTTCTCGTCCTGTTACTGAGGTTGGAACTCTCCCAACAATTGACGTTTCAAACTATGTAGGCGTGTATGCTTATCCTAAAACAATCGTAACAACCTTTGGTGTAAGCCTAAAATCACAAGCTGTATCCGCTCTGGAAGGTGGTATCGGTAATCAATTTGCGGTGGAGCAAGAAGCTTCATCTCGTGACCATGTAAAAGAAATTGAGCAAGAACTTGTCGCTGGTAGCTCATTTATTATTTCTGGTGGTGCAAACTCCGATACTGGCACTTTTATTGTTGGTACTGGTGCGGCTAGCTGGGCTATGGCAAGCAACTTCAAAATAGGTGATACTCTTGTTTACGGTAATCAAAGTGATTCCTATAATCAAGTTGCTGGTGGTTCTTGTACAGCCGTTAGTACTGCTGATGGTACGATTGGTACTTCTGGTCACTCTGGCACTCCGGCATCTACAGATATTCTATATATTACAGCAAGAGCTGGTTTAACTTCTATTGATGATTGTACTCAAAGTCTTGGTTCTACTGTTGGTGGAGCCACTACTGATAAAATTGACGTTAATCTTTATAATCTATCTACTAGAACTGCTGGTGGGTATAAAGGTGGCGCAAATACTGCTCCGTATGCTGCAGGCGTTCCACGTGATTTAACAATTCCGTTGGTTGATAGCGGTTTCCAAACCATCCGTCAAAATGGTGGTGAGCCGAAACTTATTGTAACAGGTCTTGACCAATACGATAACTTTAACCAACTACTTCAAGCACAGCAGAGATTTGTTGATGTTACTGATTTTATCGTTGGTGTTGGCGATGATAGAACATATCCGGGTACTAGGGCTGGTTTCCAGCTTGCTACTTATAGGGGTGTTCCTATTCTTCCTGACCCTGATACTACTAAGTCATTAAACACTTCTAATGTGTGCCAAGGTTCTGATTTCTATATGCTGGATACTGATTATTTAGAAATAGCTGTTATGTATCCTACTCAGTACGTAGAAAACAGGGACTACTTTGCTGCAAATGCTTTAGTTATTCGTGGTATGTTTATTACTATGATGGAACTAAGGTGCTTAAGGCCTGATTTGCAGTACAAGATTTCTGACCTTAAAGCGTAACCACTCGGTCAGCGCTTAGTTTGATTATTCTTAAAATAATAGGTAGGCTCTCCCACGAAGGTGGGTCTTCAAGTAGGCGGGGCTTGGAGACATATAGAACATATAGGAGGATTTATTAATGGCTGCTGATATAACTGGTGTTACCTCAATTACTACTGTAGCTAATACTGTTTTTGGAAACAAAAGAATTATAATTGCTGACCTTCATATTGGAGACGGCACAAAAGAAATGGCTGCTGCTGGTATCCCTTTAACCGCTCAAGAATTTGGGTTACAGACAATTGAGTATATGGCTGCAGAAGATGCTTCTTTGATTTATAAGTATGATTATACTAATAGCACCTTACTAGGCTATACTGCTGCAGGAACTACAGGAGCTACTGCTCTTTTAATTATTGCTGACGCTGCGGTTCCGCATGAAACAATTAGAGTTATGGTTATTGGTGCTGGATTACAACCGTAAGGAGTTTATAAATGGCTGATTTAACTGCTGTTGGAACCATTACGGTTATAGCTAGAACTGTTTTTGGTAATAAAAGAATTGTAATAGCTGATGTAGTTATTGGGGATAGTTCAAGTACTTATCCTACTGCAGGAATTGCTTTGACTGCTGAGGATTTAGGGCTACGAACAATTGAATTTCTTTCTGTTGAAAAAGCCTCTCTTGTTTATAAGTATGATTATACTAATGAACTTCTTTTAGCTTATACAGCTCATGCTGCTCCCGGAGCTACTGTTAAATTAATTGTTGCTACAGGTGCTGTGCCACTTGCTGAAACAATTAGATTGACTGCTGTTGGTTATGGATTAAAACCATAAGGAGTAATAAATGAGCGCAGGAAATAAGCATTTATATATAAGAGAAATTATAGCCGATGACCAAACTGAAGTAAGTACTAAACTTCAGGAGCTAATAGATACTTATGACATTAAAGGTGACGATGTTTATCATCACACTATTACTGGTTTTGGTTTAAATAAGTTCTTAATCACCATAATGTATTATGATTATCTATGGATGATGCTTTCAAAAGCTGTTGGTTTAAAGGCCTCCTTTGTTTCTAAAATTCTTATTAAGAAAGCACTTTCTGCAACGCTCGGATTTAAAAGCGCTTTAGGAAGACTTAAATTTACCACAAAATTTGCTAAAACAATAGGTTTTTCTTTAGCAAACTCTAAAAAGCTAGTAGTAAAGAAAGGGTTTTCTGCTACTTTTGGTCTTGGCCCCGCAGTAGAATGGGAGCTTATTTCTCCTACTCATCCTTTTAAAGCCTTTGGATTAAAGGCTGTTTTAGCTACATTTAAAATAGGTAGGGCGTTTGTACAAACCATTGGTTTAAAAGCTTCTCTTTCTACTATTAAATTAGTTACAGTTGGTTTTTCTAAAACAATTGGTTTGGTGCCCTCGTTTACAGGTAGAATAAATTATAACTTTGCAAAAACGTTGGGTTTAAAAATTGGAACTATATCTTATAGTTTTGTGCCCGCTGATAGGGCCTTTAATAAGGCTATAGGACTTTCAGTAAACTGGGAAGCATCATATAATGGGGTTCCAATTATATTATAGTTTTGAAAGTAGGGTTATTGATTATATAATTAAGTAAGTTGGAGGATATTTAGAATGCAGGTAAACACAAAATTGATACCTTTTATGGCATATGAAAAAAGGGATAAAGATGGAAATTTAGTTTGTAAAGGGCATCAATTTTTGCGTAGAGGAAATAAACTTCATACTGTACATGAGAATGCTAAAGGTAAAAGACTTGTAGAACAAATTCATAATGTAGAAACTGGGGATTTATTAGAAGAAATACATAAAGATGAGAAAGGAAAGAGGCTATCTCATTTTAAATATGAGGTAGATGAAAAAGGCAATCGAATTAAAAAGGAGGTAAAATCCAAATGGCTGTGGTAAGTAATTCAGGTTATACTGCCGTTATTAAAAGAATTCAATATGCTGATGGCGATGTAACCAGCAAAGTTTTCAGTTGCATGGCTCTGGGTACTGTTGCTCAAGCAGATGCTGCTGCTCAAACAGTTGCAACAATGGGTGGTGAGTTAACCGCTGATATTACAGGTCTGAGCAGGGTTTCTGTTGCAACTACAGATGCTACTGCTGGAACTGCCGGAAGAACTACTGTATCTAGTACTTTAACTGGTGATACAGCATGGTTTAGGAATACATGGACTTGTGGTGTAACAAGTATCGATACAGGTGTTCTTGAATGCGCTGTATTTAATTCTTCAGAAAATGGAGATATGCTTGCTTATGGTACTTTCCCAACACAGATTCCTATGGGAACTGGTGATACTCTGCAAGTAACTTGGTCAGTTCAAGCTAAAGCTGGTGCATAATACTTAAATAGTATTATATTATGGGGGAGGAGGAATATTCTTTCTCCCCCATTTTTAATTAGAAAGAAAAAGGAGGATAGTATGTTGAAAGTTTTGTGGTGGAGCACAATCCCATATGCAAACGCTGGTTATGGAATTGCCACTAGAGAGATTCTTAAAAGATTTAAGCAAGAAGGGCATAGTGTTGTTGTAGGTACAAAACATGTTGTGGGAGGTCAGATTGAAGTAGATGGGATAACTTGTTTTGACGGTACTCAAATGGGACTCGTTAATGTTATCCAACAAGAAGATAATTATGATTATATAATTTCTATGGCAGACGATTGGACAATTCCTCAAGACTTCCGTTTTAACAAGTGGATAAATATATGTTTCTGTGATACACATGAGATGCATCCTAGGCTTGTAAATGCTTCAAAAAAGGCCTTACATACAATTGCTGCCACAAAATTTACACAAGAGGCTTTAAGGAAAGCAGGAGTAAATTCATTATATGCTCCTCTTGGTGTAGATACTTCTATTTTTAAACCCAGTCTAGAAAAAAGAAAAAGATTTAGAGATTCAAAAGGTTTTAAAGAAGACCAATTTGTTATTGGTAGTGTTGGAATAAATTATTCTAGCGATAGGAAAAATTTTATTGGTTTAATAAGAGCTTTTGCAGCTTTTCATAAAAGGCATCCAGATTCTGTATTATATTTGCATACAGATGTTATGGGCACTGCTACAAGCGGGCTTCCTTTGACTTGGGTAATGAAAAGTATGGGGTTCCCTGATAATGATACAGGGCCAATTAGATATGTTTCTCAAAAAGATTACCATAGATGGAGCATGTCCCAAGAAGGCGTAGTTCAGACATACAATGGTTTTGATGTGTTTTGTTTTCCTACAAATGGAGAGGGGTTTGGTATGCCTATTATTGAAGCACAGGCTTGTGGTATTCCTACAATCACAGTTAATACAACTAGTGGAAAAGAGCTTCTTAAAGGCGGTTGGTTAATCGATGTTAATGAAGATAATATGGAATTTTCTACTCATTTATGTTGGTTTGCTAGAGTAGTACCTACTCAAATTGACGAGGCCCTTGAGAAAGCATATGTTGCATGGAAAAATGGAGAGGCGCAAGAAATTGGGTTAAAGGCTAGAGAAGGCGTCATATGCTATGATTGGGATATAATTTATAGAGATTATTGGAGCCCTATATTTAAATTGTTAGATGAAGAAAAACAAGGAAAAAAGATTGCAATATTTGATTACCCAGATTGGCAAAAATTATATGATGGGTTCGGGCAGGTTTATAGTATTACAAATTGCGAAGAATTCGCTCATGATGGTGAAAGGGCTTGCGATGAAATGGTTAAAATATTGCCAAGGTTGTTGGGAGAACCAGAAGAGGACCCAAGACCTGTATTAATAAGAAGCTACCCAATATTTCCTAATATAGACGGAGAGTTATATGTGCATACTAAATGTGCTGCTCATAAATTTTTACCTCCGAGATTTATTAATAAATGTAAAGAAAAGTATAAGGAAGTGTTAGCATATCCAAAAGTTAGAAAAAGCTTAGAAAAGGCTTTTAAAGAGTTTGTAGAGAACAATCCAGAATATATTAAAATATCAGACATTGTCCAAGAGTTTGATGCAAGTTATAAGAAACAGCTACAAACTACTCTTAGAACTAAATTTTATTTTACTCCTGAAATTAAAGAGTTTTTAGTAGGTTGTGAATCATTTTTAGATGTAGGTTGTGGTGATGGTAGATTTGTTAAAGACTTAAATAATGCGGGAAAAAAGGCGCATGGAATAGAAATTAACCCAGAATGGATTGATAATAAAGACGTGACTTTTGGGAGTATTATGAATATTCCTTATGAGGATAGTTCTTTTGATTGTGTGGTATGTATTGATGTACTTGAACATTTGACAAGCCCTTTGGATGCTTTAAAAGAGCTTCTTAGAGTTACAAAAAATAAAGTAGTATTACAAGTAACTTCTACAAATAATTTGTGCTATGAGGAAGACCCCACTCATATTGTAGAATGGTCTTTTAATCAATGGGTAAGAGAGATAAATGAATTGGGTAAACCTGTGTTTGTTATGCCGCAGGGAAAAGATATGATAGAAGTAATTATTATCGAGAAGAAGCATGAATAAGTTTAAATTTAATGGTAAGTCTTATAAGTATTTAAAACATAAGTATAATCAAACATGGACTAATGAGCGTACCGTAGAAATTCCTGTCACATTAGACCAGATTAAAGGTTATAAAAATATATTGGAAGTGGGCAATGTATTAAACCATTATAAAAAATTTAAACATGATGTTGTAGATTTATACGAAAAAGAAAAAGGTGTAATAAATGAAGATATAAGAGAATTTAAAACAAATAAAAAATATGATTTAATTGTTTCTGTATCTACAATTGAGCATATAGGCGATGGAGAAGAGGGGTTTTTAAAGGCGTTTCAAAATATGAAAAGTTTATTAACCCCTACAGGTGAGGTATTTATAACTCTTCCTATTGGGCAAAATACTTGCTTAGATAATTTATTAAAAACAAAAAGATTGGGGCTAAAAGAAGCATATTATATGAAAAAAGATAGCCAAGATGATTATAAATTTGAGAACAATATATGGGAACAATGTTCTTTTTCAGATATTCATTCTTTTGAACCTTGTATGTATGGTTATGATATTCTATATAAAGGTTTTTGGCCCGTAGGAATAAAGGTTATTTATGTAGTTTTTGGTAAATTATAAGAAAGGAGGTTATTATGGATTATAAAGTATCTTTTTCTACTTCTTTTTCGCCTGTAGCATTAATGTCTGTGGGTAAGGTAGCGCTTATTACTGGCATTACTGGTCAGGATGGTAGCTATTTGACTGATTTTTTACTGGAAAAAGGCTATGAAGTGCATGGTTTAATAAGAAGGTCTGCTACTCCTAATACTAAAAACATTGACCATTTAAAAGGCGCTAATAAAATAGAACTTCATTATGCAGATTTAACTGATGGTGAATCAATAGATGGTATTATTTATGAAATACAACCAGATGAGATTTATAATCTAGCTGCTCAAAGTCATGTGAGGGTAAGTTTTGATGTGCCTACTTATACTTGTAATGTAACTGCTCTTGGACCATTAAGAGTATTAGAAGCAATAAGAAAGTATTCGCAAGGTACTAAATTATATCAGGCAAGTACAAGTGAGATGTTCGGTAATGCGTCTTTTCCACAAGATGAAAGTACAGTTATGCATCCTAGAAACCCATATGGAATTGCTAAATTATTTGCACATGAAATGGTTAAATTATATAGAGACTCATATGGAATATTTGCATGTTCAGGGATACTTTTTAATCACGAATCTCCTAGAAGAGGGGATGAGTTTGTCACTCAAAAGATTATAAAAGGATTGATTGACTGTAAATTAGGGCTAAAAGATAAAATAAAACTAGGTAATTTAGAGGCTAAAAGAGATTGGGGGTATGCAAAGGAATATGTACAATGTATGTATAAAATGTTGCAGCAGTCTTCTCCAGATGATTTTGTAATTGGAACTGGAGAATCTCATACTGTTCGTGAATTTTTAGAAGTTGTAGGTAAGTGTGTTAAACTAGAGTGGCAAAAGTATATAGAAATTGATTCTAATTTATATAGACCTACTGAAACAAATTATTTATTGGCAAATCCTAAAAAAGCGGAAGAAAAGTTGGGATGGAAGTCAAAGACTACTTTCGAGGAATTAATAAAAATAATGATTGATGCTGAATTAGATAGACGAGGGGTCCAAATATGACAGTAGGATATGTGAGTTCTTCTGCTGCCAATACCGCATCTGGTTCTTACTTTACTGTGCAGCCTGCTGGTTCTGCTGAGTGGGTAATTCATAATATTTATTGTGGTGATTCTGCAACTATTTATTTTGGTTCTGGAACAGCTACTACTGCAGGCGCTCCTATATATTCAGTTAATTCAAGTGGTTGGGTAACGGGTGTTTTTGTGCATGTTACAAATGCAAACTATCTTATGATTAAAAATATAAGTAGTGCTAGTGCTGTGTACGGGTACGACGGTGTGATTACTAGGGATTAGATAATATGAGTATAATTAGTTCTTATGATGTAATTAATATTAATTCAGCGCCTTATCTTGTAGCGGTATCAAAAGGTTGGATTGCTGGTGCTGCCTCTTGGTCTAAGATTGGATATAATGCTACTGCTGCAGCAGATACAGAACTTGATATGGCTCCTTACCTGCAGGCTTTAGTTGTTTTACCTTCTGCTCAAGCTAAAGTAGTTGTTTTATCTAGCTCTACAGCTGATGCTGCTGCAGGAGTAGGCGCTAGAACAGTAACTCTTTATTATCTTGATAATACTTTTGCAGAAAAATCGGAAGTATTTACATTAGATGGTACTGCTGCGGTTACAAGCTCCGCTGAAGATATTTATAGATGCCAAAATTTTAGATTAACTACTGTTGGTGCTAGTGGGGTTCCTCAAGGTACTATTTCTGTAAAGGATACTGATGAAACTCTTACTTATATTACAATAAGTCTTGGGCGCACTAGAGCGAGACAATGTGTTTGGACAGTGCCAAAGAGTAAAGAATTATATATTAATACTGTAAATTTAAGTACAATGAGTGGAGTAAAACACGCCACTGTTAGATTCACTACTAGAGCTACATATGATAATTTGGCAGGAACTACAGGAACAATATGGATTCCATATCATGAAATTGTTTTACAAGATAACTCTTTTGGGCTTTATCTTGACCCGCCAACTAAATTTCCTACAGGGGTGGATTTAAAAGTAAGTGCAATAAGTACTACTTCTACTCCTCAATTAACATGTTCTTTGAGAGGGTGGACACAATCAATTTAAGGCGGAAAGGAAAGAAAAAGAGAAAATAGGAATTATTATAGATGAGCAATGAGTTTATTCATATAGATGTAGGTACACAATTAACTCAAGCAGAATGGGAAGATATTGTAACACATCAATTTAATGACCAAGCTGCTGGTGATTTAATTCACGCTACTGCTGGTACAGGAAATCCATTAATTAGATTACCAATTGGTGCTAGTGGAGACATTCTTACTGTCTCTGCTGGTCTTCCTTCATGGAATTCTACGCTTAATGGTAACTATACAATAAATGGTGGAATAAATGTAACTGGTAATATTACTGGTGCTGCTGTTTCCGGTACAACTTCTATTTTCTCTCCTTCCGCTACTTTTGGTACTATTGATGCAACAGGTGCAGTTACTGCAACTGGCCTTACAGTTAATGGAAATGTAAATGTTACTGGAACCGCTAGTGCTGTAGCTGTAACTGCTACAACTGTAACTGCAACTACAGGAACTTTTACAGTTGCTACAGGTACTACAGGAACTTTTGTGAGTATAACTGGTACAAGTGCTTGGGTTCCTGCTTTAACAGCAGATACAATTAATGCTACTGGTGCTGTAACAGCTACAGGGTTAACTGTAAATGGTAATTTAGGTGTGACAGGTAGTATTTCAGGTGCCACAAGTGTGTCTGCTACTTCTGTGTCAGGCGCTTCTGCATTCGGGTTTGTTGATGATACTTTAGGCGGTACAAATACTTTAGTTACACAAGCAATAACATCAAATCAACATTATTCTCATAATGTTGCTACAACAGGTATTCATGGAGTTGGGGCAGGTATGATTGCCTCTGTTTCAACTGCAAATAAGACCATCTGGGTAAATAATGAAGCAGCAGGAACTGAGGATGGGACAAGCAAGGCTAATGGGTTTTTGACAATTCAAGCTGCTGTTGATTCAATGGAAGATACCATTATTCACGCCTATACTATCAAGGTTGCAGACGGTACAAGATATGATGGTACGGCAGACGGTAATACAGCTAATAAACTTATTGATTCTACAAAACATCAATTCCATGATACTATAACTTGGGCAGGACGTAGAGTTTGGAATAAGACCGACAATTTATGGGGAATAATTAGTGCAAGAGATGATGATGATACCCTGTCTATTGTAAATTCATCTGGTGTAGCTTACGACCTGTTCCCAGATGGCGATGAAGATTATGTAATAATGGCAACTCCGTATAGAGAAACGGTCTATTTGAATTCCGATACAGCAGTTAATCCAGCACATAACGTTTTGGGCAGTTTAACCTTACAAGGTGAGTATTACTGGTATGGTGC
>Ga0172375_10003869_pt1 | contig 22481 bp, 30 predicted proteins | sample LakKiv1m_FD_114537 | JGI IMG/M metagenome (GOLD analysis project Ga0172375, IMG submission 114537) | Freshwater microbial communities from Kabuno Bay, South-Kivu, Congo - kab_092012_11.1m | ecosystem: Environmental > Aquatic > Freshwater > Lake | place: Democratic Republic of the Congo... | reverse complement strand
GGCCCATCCTAGAATGATCGGCGACTTGATCCAGATCAACAAGGCAGGAACGGCTATGGTTCCAATAAGGTCAATATGCGGTAATGGATTCAGCGTGAGGCGTCCTGCAAGTTTCGCGGTAGGGTCCCCGAGGCGATAAGCCACCCACCCGTGGGCGCATTCATGAATAATAACCGAGAAGAACAAAATGAGCGGGATCGCTACAAAATGATAAATATCCATGAAACTATAGGTTGTTATCGAATAAGAGCTGACAAAAAATGCGCTGCTACTTTGCCTTTGGCTTTGCTTCAGCTCCTGCCGGTGCTCCTGCAGCCGCTTCAGCTTTCTCAGCTTTGACCTTTTTTGTCTTGATCTTGAGGATCTTGGTCTTTGGTAACCCGGTGACAGATTGGCCGTCTTGCCATGTGCCTTTTTTCATCAAGCCCTTGATGCGCTGAATACGCGAAAGGACTGTCTTTTGCTGAGCTCCGGCTGTGTCAATCTTGAGTGATGGATGAAGTGACATACTATAATCTCCTTACTAAGCAATCTCGATACTTATCTTTGAGTTTTCCTGAGAAAATCTTTGCAGCTTGCGAATCAATGAATCGGCCAGCGCAAACGATCACGTGTTTCCCCTTGGAAACAACGAATGTTTCATACCCTCGTTTCTGCAACAGGGCAGCCTCTTGTTCGGCAAATTTCTTCGACGCAAAAGAAGCCAATTGAACCGTATAAAAACTTTCCGGCATCTTAACCAACGCTTGCGGCGTATCCGCGGCCGGAACGGTTGTTTTCTCTGCAGGGTTTTTAGGAGCGGCCACAGCAGGCTGGACTTTCATCGCTTGTTTGGCCGCTGTCGGCTGCGCAACAGCCGCCGGCTGGGCTACCACTTGCTTCGCCTGCCCCACAACGCGAGACGTAAAGCCCTTCTTTCCTTTCTCCACCCCGAGCGAGAAAGATACGATAATAGCGAGAAAGACAAAAACAGTCAAGACAATAATATTTTCAGCGCTCATCGTGATACTAGAAAAGATAAAACGTGGCGTCGATGGCGTAGGCACCGGCCCCTGTCCCGTCCCTGAAAACAATTCAAATTGATCTTGTTTATAATTAATATCCATAAAGGTATTATACGGTTATGTCCCTATAATGCTCAAGTATTTTCTAAATTTTGTTTGATCACACAAACCGCAAAATGCCTCCACGACCTTCGGGTCGAATTGTGCTCCGCTCTGCCTGCGAATTTCCTGCGTCATGCGTGACGCCGAGATCTCTCTTTTGTAAGGTCGACGCGTAAGCATCGCTTCTGCGGCATCAACGACAGCCATGACCCGAGCGCCTAAGGGGATCTCCTCACCTCGCAGCCCGGACGGATAACCCTTACCATCATAACGTTCATGATGATACAGGATGATCGGCAGAACGGGTTTTAGAAATGAAACAGGTCGGATAAGCTCGACGCTTTTCTCGGGATGGCGACGGATCTCTCTGAATTCCGCCGGCGTCAAACGGCCTTGTTTTGACAGGATATGATACGGAACGTCGATCGATCCTGCATCATGTAAGATGCTGGCATACTCTAACGCTTCTGTATCTTTCTCGTTCATGCCCATCTTTTCCGCCAAACATTGCACGATCTTGTAATACGCCGGCGCATGCTGACAAAATTCCTGAACCCCTTGGTTCGCAAAGAATTTTCCCATGGACTTAATACTATCCAGGATAACTTTTTGTTGAAGTTCTTGCAGCTGCAAGTTTCGCACAGCGATCACGACTTCTTCGGCGAGAACGGTCAAGACCTCCCTATCAAAATCCTCGAACGGCTTTTGGGTAGGCCTGCGGCGCATAAAGATCGCCCCGATATTTTCTTCGCTCACGAGCGGCAAACCGATAAATCGGTCACGGACGATCGTCGCCCCCTGCACAACGCTTCGCTCATCTTTGGTGGCTTTGGCCAAGTCCGCCTTGCGCTCATACAAAATATTGATCTTGCCGTTAAACACAGCGATCAACTTTAAATGCTTGCCCTTATCATCGAGGACGTGAACACAGGAAGAGCTAGCGCCAACAAGCTGACAAATGATGCGCGTCAAGCGGATCAAAAGCTCCTTGGTGCTGAATGTGGAATTGACCAAGCGATACACCATGTGGACGGCCGCGATAACACGCTTGTATTTTTCTTTGGAAGAAATGTTATATCTGATCGCTTTAGTATTCATAGGCTTCAGGAAAGCTTTCGGTATTCATCTAAGGCTACGCGATCGGTCATATCCGCGATAAAATCACAAATGATCTCTTTTTCTTCTTCACTGGAATATTTCTTATCCGGATCATAAATATCATACGGAAGTTGGCGAGGGTTACTGCTGTAGATCTCGAACAAACGATGAATGACACGCTTTGCCTTGGTTGTCATGCGCTCCACAAGATAATGATGATATAGCTTTTTATTCATGATCTGCTGAAGCTCATCGCGCTCCTGCGCCATGGGCTTGCTAAACTTAATAGCAAATTCCCGGGCGCTCTTGACATCTTTCACGGAAGCAAAATGGCGCTCTTTGATCTCCTTGTCAGAATTTTCTAATAGATCTTTGACCTGAATATCGATCAGTGTTTTTACGATCAAATTCCGCTCCAGCGCCTCGTTGACAATGGGCTGGGATTGATGGAGGCCTTCGATGGTCCTTGACCATAACGCGCTCGCGCTCAGATCCTCTTTGGCGATATATCCCGAAGCTAATCCATCATCAATATCGTGATTTAAATAGGCTAACTCATCGGCAACATTCACGATCTGCGCTTCCAGCGTTGGGAATTCATTCAGCGACTGATCGCTTGTCGACGGCGCATCATACATCGTTTTATGCTTTAAGATACCGACCAATACTTCACGCGTCAGATTAAGCCCATCAAAGGCAGGGTAGCGTTTTTCCCGTGTCACGATCTCAAAACTTCGCTTGTTATGATTAAATCCTTTGGTCGCCTTCGCGTGAGTCACGAGGCGCCATAGCTCGTCGAACTTCCCTCCGCTCATGATCTCATCTAAGGCCTTTTCTCCCGCATGCCCAAACGGTGGATGGCCCAGGTCGTGGGCCAAGGCGATCGCCTCGATCAGGTCTTCATTGAGCATCAAACTACGGCCAATGGTGCGCGCGATCTGCGCCACTTCGATCGTATGCGTCAAGCGTGTACGGTAATAATCCCCTTCAAAGATCGGGAACACTTGCGTCTTGTATTCAAGATTGCGAAACGCGCGCAGATGAACAATGCGGTCGCGATCCCTTTGATAGCATGTGCGGGTCGGGTGGTCTAATTCTTGAAAGAAACGGCCCGCCGAATCCCTGCTATGCATCGCATAAGGCGCTAAGATCGCCTCTTCAACTTTTTCGATCTCTTCTCTGGTTCTCACGACATAGCTCCTGAAAGACAACCGCCATTGACTGGGAAATAACTTTTGTGTTCGCCGTCACCGGCATAAAATTCGCGTCCCCTTTCCAACGAGGCACGATATGAATATGAAAATGACCCGGGAATCCTGCACCCGCCAAGCGCCCGATGTTGATACCGATATTATACCCCTGAGGCTTTAAAACCTTATCTAAAAGATCTTTCACCTCTTCCAACAACTCTAGGATATCCTGCTTTTCTGGTTTCGTTAAATACTTGAGATCCTTGGCGTGTCGATAAGGGATCACCATCGCATGGCCATTATTGTAAGGAAATATATTTAACACCGCAAAGCAATGTTGGCTCCGCTTGAAAATAAGGTTCTTTTTGTCGTTTCTCTCCTTATGAATACGACAAAAAACACACCCTGCCTTCTTTTGCCCGATCGCTGTAACATAAGCTGATCGCCAAGGAGCCCAAAGACGCTTATGGTTCATCGACCCTCACGATCTTTGCCGTGATCTTGTCTGTGATATCTAATATCCCGTAAGAACGGTACGGCGCAAAAATCGTATCCGTAATACTGCCGGGATTAAAAAAAAGGATGTTGTCGATCTTTTCGTTCATCGGATGGTGCGAATGCCCGAATACGATCACATCCACTTTCTTGCCTTTAAATTCTTTCTGAACGCAGGCCACCAAACGGTCTGGATGCCCTTCCCCATGAAAAAGTCCGATCGTAAAAGCACCACAGGAAATGATCTGGGTCCGGGCAAGCCGTTCGTGCAATACGCCATCATCCATGTTGCCGTGCACGGCCTTCACATCGTTGATCTTCCGGATCTCTTTCAAAGATTCCTCACAACAAATATCACCGGCATGAATGATAAAATCTGTTCTCTTAAGGTCTGCGATCGCAGATGGCGGGATCGGACGTGAATGCGTATCAGAAATCACACCAATTCTCATACGGCAATATAGGGCTTGTTATACATATTAAGCAAGAAATTTAATTCCTTTTCATCCCAGATCCACATACGTTCCTGAAGGGCGCGTAGGCGCACCGGACTTTCAAGATCCTTCAAGGAAATGATAACTTGTTTTTGCGGCTTCCCCTCTGCTTTCTTAATTTCATCCAGAAAAGCATTCATATCGCTTTCCGACAGATCTTTATCATGAAGCATCACGATCCAAGGGCCGTCAGAAGCATAAGCCTTGATCACATCCATTTCTGCCGCTGGCGCAACAGCCATCTTCGTGGATTTAAACTTTTCAAAGGATGCCAGGCGATAGCGACGGCCTTGCACATGGAACGTTTCATCGTTAAAACAACTCAGCAGCTCGATCACCCGTACCGCTAAATCTTTCTGGCATGTCACCTGGAAATCATTAACGTTCTTGGCAAACTCTTCCCGGAAATGAATGCGCTCTTGCTGCGGATCAAATCCCACGAAATTAAGGCGGCGTTTAAGAATATATTTGACCCAGTAGCGGAAAAGCTTATCTTTCAAGTAGTAAAACTTTCCGCTGCGCTCCACAAGCCCTAGCTCAACCAGGCGTGAAAGCTTTTGCTTCATGACAGCCTTTTTCTTGCGCTCCTGCGCAGAAACAATTTCATCTAAACTATTCTTTTGCTCTGCGAGAGCAATTAAAAGCCGCAATGTAGCCTCATCGTCTTTGGGCCAAACAAGGCTCTCGACTAAGATCTCAAAATGACGGCTTAAAACCCCCCAACGGTTGAAGATCGTATTTTCAACGGCATAAGATAAAAAAGGCAAGAATATTTCAGCCTGGCGATGGAGCTGGCAAAGCTGATTAAGCTCTGTTGTCAGCATATTAAGATACAGCGGATGTCCCCCCGTAAAATCGACCAAGAAATTTTTCAGCTGGTCTTTGATCTGCGCGCCCTTCAGGCTTGCATCAATGAACTCACGGCTTGTTCTAACGGAGAATGGCTCCACATCGATCACTTCAAAATGACCAAATAAAAGCGATAGTTTTTCCGTCAAGATCCTGCGCGCGGTCTCCTGCAAAGAACTGGCCATGAAATATAAACATCGTTTTTGCGTCATGATACGCTTCCCGAGCTCTTGAAAAGCTTGGGGAATATCCAAATGATCCAAGTGGTGAAATTCATCAAAAATAACAATACAGAATTTATTAGACTCGAGCGTAAAGACCTCCGGAAGCGATACAAGCCCTTCATAGGCTTCGGCAAAACGCTTTTTGTCCGTTAAGGCTTGGATATGCTTGATCGCGGTAAAAGTTTGCGGTAGGCGGTGTTGTGTCGCCTCTAGCAGCAGGGCTAGCTCCTGGTGCAACGGAAGGTTCTCGCTTTTAGAGAAATTATAAAGAATGCTTGTTGCAAAATTCGCGAACAAACAAGAAAAATCTTTGCCTTTAAAACTGATATAGGCCGTGACAAGGTCCTTGTCCTCAAGATCATGAATGAATTTCTGCAGCAGCGATGTCTTGCCGATGTACTCAGGGCCCACAAAAGCCATATTCTGGCGGTAGCCGTCTTTCAAGTCCAAGACACGTTTTTTCAGCAAGTTCAATGTTTCTTGCCGGCCAAAAAAGTTCTTTTCGATGTCCATTCCTTTACCCTTTATGGAAGAAAATATAAGGGATTCTTCGCGACAGAATCTTTTCGTATTTCAAAATGTAAAAAAGCCAAGGCTTTGTTGCCCCCTACCAGCGACACAGCTGTCTGCGGCGTGACATGGTCCCCTACAGCCGCCAGCAGCTTTTCGTTATCGGCATACACCGTTTGATATCCATCCGCATGATCAATAATGAGCGTCGGGCCGTACCCATTTAAGACGTCGGCAAAAACAACTTCCCCTCCGCGAGCAGGAAAGATCTTTTGCCCTGGCTCAGATCTGATATCTATCCCGTTATTCACGCCAAAAGCTGATTTGACATCGCCAAAATAAGAAATGACCTTGCCCTTGATCGGCCACTTGAAATCATCATCCTTAAACGCCTCTTCGCGGGAAACAACAACTTTTTCGCTTGTCGCTTGAGGAATAAAGATCAGCTGATTCTGCTGAATATGTGCGGCATCAGGAATATTATTCGCCTTAACAAGCTCTTCCACGCTAATGTCATAAGCCTTCGCGATACGCCAAAGAGTTTCTTTGGGCTTGACCTTGTGATAAATGCCAACTGAACGCCTCAGATCGTCCGTTCGCATCGCCTCACGCGGCGCCGCGCAGCTTGAGAGCATCAAGCTGATCGCCGCTATCCCTAAAAGAAAGAAACTCTTTAGTATGCGCATAGGCAATAAAACGAGCGAGGGACGGGAATTGAACCCGCGACGTTCAGCTTGGGAAGCTGACATTCTACCACTGAATTACCCTCGCAAAGCTACGAAATCCTTCCCAAGACCTTTTGTTCTAAGATATACACCTGATAACGAATTTCTTTACATGCAACCGCATGCTGAGCATCCAACAGCTTTAAGAATTCTTCAAGGACGCGAACAGATTCTTTCACGCGCTGTGAATTCGCAAGAAAAACATCTTTGACGGTCTTACGCGTAAGTTCCGGCGTTGTCGTGACGGCGCGCCCGACGTCACAATGACTATCCCGCATGGCGATCAAGCGGCGCTTCCATGTCGTAGGACACGCTTGCGATAGCGTATGGCGCGCTTTTTTATACTGCTGCGTTAAACGCTTATCATCAAGAATGAACCGCGCAACGTCCTCGCAAACTCTCAAGCCCTCCTTTGCACGGTTAAAATTCGCATCCAAGACGCGCAATATTTTATCTTCATCTACGCCGCGCATTGCTTTAAGATCTTTTCAATGATATGCGTTGTTGAAAAATGATCGACATACTTCACAAGCCGTACCTTGCCTCCGCGGGCCTTAACGATATCTTCGCCCACAACAGCCTTATTCTTCCAATCAGCACCTTTCACTAAAATATCCGGCTGAAGAGCTTTGATCACCTTGTAAGGTGTTGCATCGGAAAAGATCGTTACGTAATCAACGCACGCTAAAGCAGCCAAAACACGAGCCCGGGCCCTTTCAGGCTGGATCGGACGCCCCTTGGCTTTAATACGGCGGATCGACGTGTCGCTGTTCAGGCCCACCACAACGACATCTCCTGAAGACTTGATCTTCTCCAGATAGCTAATATGCCCCAAATGCATCAAGTCGAAGCAGCCATTTGTAAAAACAATTCTCTTGCCTGCCTTACGCAAAAAAGCGATCTTTTTCTGAAGCGTTCCTAAAGAAAGGATTTTATATTGTGTGTTCATTTTGCCTGAAAATGGTTCTCTACTAATTCGCAAATGATATGTGCCATGCAGCTATGCGACTCTTGGACACGCGCCGTATTCTTTGCCGGAACGATCAAGCTAACGTCCGTGAGTTTCGCGATCTGGCCGCCATCGTTTCCCGTCAATGAAATTGTCGCCATCCCGATCCTTTTCGCCGCTTTTATGGCTTCGATGACATTTTGCGAGTTTCCACTCGTCGATAATCCTATAGCAACATCATGGGCTCGGCCTAAGCCCTCAATTTGGCGCGAAAAAATAACATCAAAGGAATAATCATTCCCTAGCGCCGTTATGATCGAGGTATCCGTTGAGAGTGCGATCGCAGCTAACGACTTGCGCTCTTTCTGAAATCGGCCGATAAATTCAGCAGCGATGTGCTGGCTGTCCGCGGCTGAGCCACCATTGCCGAAGAGCATGACCTTGCCGCCCTCTTCTAAAGACTTGATAATAAGCTTTGCGGCCTGCTCGATAAGAACACTGTTGCGCTCGAACGCCTGGCGTTTAACTTCCGCTGACTCATAAAAGATTTTTTTAATGATATCTTGCATATTTCTTACCTTTATTCCGCAAAGAAAACGCGGGCCATTTCGTACATATCCATATCGATCGTCTTGCGCTTTTCGATCGCGGCTGCGATCGGGACAGACTGGATCATGCTATTATGAAGGCTTACCATGTACCCGTAGCGTTCTTCTTTGATAAGGTCAACGGCGCCGACGCCAAAACGCGTTCCGATCAAACGATCATACGCTGAGGGTGTTCCCCCGCGCTGAATATAGCCCAAAATGCTCACACGTGTTTCGTAGCCTGTTTTCTGCTCTATCGCCTGTGCGATCATCTCTCCAATGCCACCAAAACTATGCCCGCAATCCACCTTCTCGCGGAATTCCGGATGATCTTTACAGTGGACCCCTTCAGCTACGACAATGATCGTAAATGTTTTCCCTCTCTTGTGCCGGCTATGGATCGCATCGCAAACTTCCTGAATGCTAATGGGTATTTCGGGGACTAAGATAATATCCGCGCCTCCCGCGATCCCTGATTCCAGCGCTACCCAGCCCGTATAACGGCCCATGACCTCAATGACCATGATGCGATGATGGCTTTCAGCCGTTGTATGCAAACGATCGATGCATTCGGTGGCAATATTAACTGCTGTATCGAATCCGAAAGCATAATCCGTACCGGACAACGAATTGTCGATCGACTTAGGAACGCCGACAACTTTCATGATCTTCTTTTTATAAAATTCCAAGGCAACGCGCAGGGTCTCCTCGCCACCAATGGCGATCATAGCGTCAATACCGCTTCGTTTATAATTTTCTGCGATCTTTTTTACTTGCTCAGGGTCTTCCAAAGGATTAATACGGCTCGTCCCCAAAATGGTACCGCCGCGGTCAAGGATACCGGAAATCATTTTTGGATCGATAACTTTCATATCATTATCGATAAGCCCTAACCATCCGTTCTTGATCCCAGTGACGACATAACCTTCCTGGATACCCTTACGGACAACAGCGCGGATGACTGAATTGAGCCCGGGACAATCCGCCCCACCCGTCAACACACCGATCTTGCGCATAATATAGCTCCTATCGTATTATTTACGATACCCCTTGAATGGAACGTTTAATTCTGAGAAATCTTTTCTGTCGGATTCCGCCCCTGAACCATCTTTGTCCAGCTGCGTCATGATCTTGGTAATATGGATCTTGACAATAACATTTTCTTCCAGCCCTAAGATCTCTTGGATGCGGCTCTTGATCAGGTCCTGAATACGCGATGTCGTGTCGGGAATATTGCTCTCAGCTTTGAGGACGAGGCGACAGGCCACATCGATACCCTTTTTCGTCGCGCGAATAGCGGCCTTAACTTCTTTCACATCCGATACGCGTAAAACTGTACGCTTGATCATGTCTTCAAGGGCGGTCAACGAGATCGTCACTCGGCCGGCAGGATTCTCAAACGCAATGGTGCGCTCTTTTTGCTGAACGCCAAGGATAATACGTGAGAACAAAAAACCGACAAACACGGCAGCGACGCTGATAAGAATGATCGCAAGGCAGATATTCTTACTTTGATAAGCGATACTCAAGAAATATGTCAACTCCTCAAGCTGGATACGATGAATGGCAAAAGATATGGCTAAGGCAGCAACAAATGTAATAATCGCTAAATAGAAAAACATCGCAATATGCGTCATTACTCTCATTCTTCGACCCCTCCCTTGATCCCCTGAATGTTAATATGAACATCTTTGAGCTGAATATCGGTCATTTTTTCAACAGTCTCCCGGATCGCTTCTTGCAGATAGCGCGACGCCTCCGGAATGTTAAGCCCTAAGCGGACACACACCCGCGCTTCAACGCTCACCTCGTTATCCCGGTCAATGGAAACATGGATCGCAAAATGTTTTTGAGGAATAAATGTTTTGAGGAATCGCTGCCCTACGTTATCAGCCGCCAACGACATACCTTCCGTCTCCTGAATGACAGATGCAACGATGTCAGCCAAAGCTCTCTTATGGATATGAATGGATCCGTAATCAATTCTTTGTTCTTCACGCATCAGGATTTCTCCTTTGTTGAATGAATATTATTTTGGGATTTCGTGCTCAGGCTTTGTCAAGTGCTCGAGAAAATGCGTATTGACGGCCCCTTTTAGAAATAAGGGATGCTGAAGTATTTGCTTGTGAAAATTGATGGTTGTTTTGATCGGCGCAACATAAAATTCATCGAGCGCGCGAAGCATGATCTTGATCGCTTCCTCGCGCGTTTTGGCATGGACAATAAGCTTGGCGACCATCGAATCATAAAAAGGACTGATGACATAATTTTGATAAATATGCGTGTCCACACGTACCCCAGGGCCTCCCGGAAGGTTCAGCTCCTCGATCTTTCCCGGGCACGGCATAAAATTACTGGCAGGGTCTTCAGCGTTCACGCGGCACTCGATAGCCGCTCCTTGGATCTTAACGTCTTCTTGCTTGATCTTAAGCTTCTCTCCGGAAGCCACGCGAATTTGTTCTTTAACAATATCGACACCGGTGATCATTTCTGTTACAGGATGCTCCACCTGGATGCGGGTATTCATTTCCATAAAATAAAAAGAGCCATCGCCATCTAGCAAGAATTCTATGGTCCCTGCGCCGCGATAGTTCACCGCCTTGGCTCCGCGCACAGCGAGCTCGCCCATTTTTTTACGCAACGTCGCGCTTAAGGCAGGCGATGGGGCCTCCTCAAGAAGCTTTTGATGGCGTCGCTGAATACTACAATCGCGCTCGCCCAGATGGATAACATTGCCATGATGATCAGCTAAGATCTGGATCTCAATATGGCGAGGATTCGTAATATATTTTTCAATATAAACATCTGGGTTCCCAAAACTCACCTCCGCCTCGCGCTGCGCCATTGTCAAAGAACTGACCAAGGTCACATCATTATGACAGACACGCATCCCCTTACCGCCGCCACCCGCCGTAGCTTTAATGATAACCGGATATTTGATCTTTTTGGCAAGCTTCAGGGCCTCATCTTTATTTCTAATAATTGACTCTCCACCTGGCGTGACGGGAAGGCCGGCCTTAACCATCATGGTTCTGGCCGTAACTTTATCTCCCATGGAACGCATGGCTTCAGGCGTAGGACCGATGAAAGCAATATGGCATGATTCACAAATTTCTGCAAAATGAGGATTTTCAGCCAAGAAACCATAGCCAGGATGGATCGCTTCGACATTGGTGATCTCAGCGGCCGAGATGATGGCAGGGATATTCAGATAGCTTTCTTTGCTGGCCGCGCGGCCAATACAAACAGCTTCATCGGCAAATTGAACATGCAAGGAATTGCGATCGGCTTCCGAGTAAACAGCGACGGTGGAAACACCGAGCTCTTTACACGCGCGTATGATGCGAAGAGCGATCTCTCCGCGATTGGCAATAAGAATTTTTGAGAACATATATTAGACCGGCTCTATCACAAACAGCACCGTGCCGAACTCCACAGGCTCGGCGTTGCCGACTTTAATATCAACGATCTTCCCACGAACATCAGACTTGATTTCATTCATCAGCTTCATGGCTTCCAGAATACAAACGACTTGACCTACCTCGATCACTTGGCCAACGTCCACGAATGGCGGCGCATCCGGGGATGGGGCGCGATAAAAGGTACCGACCATGGGGGCTTTGATCTCCTTGGCACCCTTTCCAGCAGGAGCTTCGGGCCTGACAACTTCCGGGGCAGGGCTTGCGGCCACCGCAGGTGCCGCAGCGGCACGATATTCTACCGCGGGCGATGACATGACAACAGGAGCCCCTAAAGGACCTTTTTTGATCTTAAGCTTTACCCCTTCACGCTCGACCTCGATCTCAGTGAGCTCATTTTCATTCATCAATGTGATAATTTCTTTGATCTCTTTCAAGTTCATTTTCGTATCCTCTCAACATAAACGCCGTTTCGTGTATCCACCTTGATCCATTCCCCTGATTCAATGAACAAAGGGACTTGAACATCAGCGCCGCAATCGATCTTGGCGGGTTTTGTCCCCGAACGTGCTGAATCTCCTTTAAGGCCTGGCTCCGTCTCGACAACTTTAGCTTCAATAAAATTTGGAAGTTCGATCTTTTGAATTCGCCCTTCATACAGAAGGCCTTTGACGATAAGATTATCCTGCAGATACTTAATATCATTGCCAAGAAGCTCTTCGGACACAGAAGCTTCTTCGTATGTCGTTTGGTCCATAAAATGCAGATCGCTGCCGGATTTGTAGAGATACTGGAAATAACGCTCTTCCAAGAATACTTCATCCAGGCGTTCAGAGCTTTTGAAGGTGCGCTCGATCACAAGATTTGTTTTTAGATTGCGGAGGCGAACACGGACAAAGGCGCTTCCTTTGCCGGGCTTTACATGACTATATTCATTAACAACATAAATATTCCCATCCACACGCAGGCCTAATCCTGCCGTAACATCATTGATCGTAATTGCCACTTAACTTATCTCCTTACATACTTATACTTATATTAAAAGCTACTTAAGACTTTAGCTCCCATACGGGTCACTAAAACCATGTCTTCCACGCGTACACCGAATTGGCCGGGAATATAAACCCCAGGTTCGACCGTAAAGACCATTCCTTCTTCTAAAATAGCAGGGCTTCGGGGAGACAAACCTGGAGCCTCGTGCACTTCTAATCCAATACCATGCCCTAGAGAATGGCTAAAATATGTATCTAACTTCTTCTCCTTAAGGAAGTTTCGTGCGTGACGGTCAATATCCTGGGCCGCGACTCCTGGCTTGATATTAGCGATCGCCAACTGCTGCGCCTTAACAACAGCATCGTGAACTTCCCTTACAAGATGCGATATTTTACCCAAAAAGAACATGCGTGTCAAGTCAGACTTGTAGCCGTTCTCCTCTATTCCGATGTCGACGAGGACTGGCTCATTTTTCTTGATCTTTCGGTCTGAAATTCTTGCGTGAGGAAGACAAGAGTTCGGGCCCGAAGCAATGATCGGAGGAAACGAAAAACTCTTGTGATGATCTCGGACAAAACGTTCAAGTTTTTCAAAGACTTGCCGCTCTGTTCGGCCCGGACGGATGATCTTTTCAAGATACTGATAACATTTCCTGTGAAAACAAAGAGCTTTCTGCATCTTACACACTTCATCCCGACGCTTCACAACCCTTAACTTTTCAACAACTCCTTGCGTACCAACGAGCTTTGGCCCAGACCTTAACGCTTTTTTGAGCTTGCGAAATGACGCTACCACAAGATGCCGCTCATCGAAACCTAAAAGCCGTATTTTCTCTTTTCGCGCAAGTTCCGCGACAGCGTCAAAGATCCCTTTCTTACACTCGATAACATCTATGCCTTTAAGGTGGCGCTTGGCATCAAGGCTATAACGGCTATCCGTTAAATAAAAGGCGTGACAACGGGAAACTAAGAGCCAGGATTCCTGACAAGGATATCCTGTCAAATAAGCCATATTGGCGTCATCTGTCACAAGGAAAGCGTCAACGGCATGCTGAGAAAAAGCAAGGCGTAGTTTCTGGGCTGGATCTTTCAATTTTTGATAACTTTTAGGATCGCCTGCAAGCCTAATACATAACTATAGGGGCCAAATCCACAAATTTGTCCCTTGCATACGGCTGAGATCAGTGATGTTTGACGGAACTCTTCACGTGAGTAGATATTAGATAAGTGGACTTCAACGGTCGGAAGATCAACAGCGGCAACAGCGTCTCGGATCGCCACGCTTGTATGCGTGTAAGCTGCGGGATTAATAAGGACCGCATCAAATCCATTAGAGGGCGCCTTGCCAATAGCATCAACGATCTCCCCTTCGTGATTCGTCTGGACGATTTCAAGGCCTATCTTATTTTCCTGCGCAAGCTCTTGCAGCATACGATTAATTTCATCAAGCGTCATCTTTCCATAAATATTTGTCTCGCGCATACCCAAAAGATCAAGGTTTGGGCCATGAATAACGATCACTTTTTTCATGAGGACCTTCCTTTTATTTTTTCTGCAGATTCTTGGCTAGGCATCAATGCCACGATATCCTGATTGAAGCTGTATTCTCTTTGACATTTCTCGCAATATAGCTTATCCGTCTTAAGTACCAAATGATTCTGGCAATCCGGACACGCAAGAATATCAAGAAATTCTTCGTTGATCATAATCTAACCTGAAGTATCCTTAACATATTTGAGCTGAAGCTCGTAAATTGACGAGTCCAAGAGCCCTTTTTCTGCTTCGGTGACGTTCCCTGTTGTCTTATCCCGTAACAAAATAAGCGTATCGATCAACAGTTTAGCCTGCTCAAGGTTCTTTTCTGTCTTGCCAGTCAGCGGATTGGCGATTTCTCCTAAAAAAACCATCGCCTGAAAGGCTAGGCTGGCGACATATCCAAAAAAATCGAGCGCAGGATCCTGAGAGCTTTTTGACTGAGAAGAAGGTGTTTCATCCATAGCATGTAGAATAACATCGGTTGTTTATTATGTCAACAAACGCGCTTGCGGATCACTCCACCTCATAAGAAATAATGACATTGAAAGACAGCTCGGGATAATTCAAGTCCGAAGGAAAGGGCGGAAAAGGATTGGACTCTTCAATGCTGCGCGCGCTGATCTGGCGTAAATATTGATTCGCATGGGTACGCTCTTCGATGACCTTGATACGCTTGAGAGTGCCCTGGGCATCTAACATAAAGGTCAAATAGACCTCTCCCGACTCAAATTTTCCATAATTCGCATACGCACGGTCCTTGATGCGACTACGGACGATCTGATAATAGTTGATATACACAGGATTGTTGATCTGTTGCGTCTCGACGGCCGGAACGCTCACCTTTCGCTTATGCGGTTTCTGGCTGACGACCTTGGCCTTTTGGCCTTGATGAACAAAATCATCGGAGATCTTCGACATGTCCTTCATAAAGGAGGAAATACTTTTTTGCTCCTGCAAAGAAGCTTTGGCCGCTTGCAGCAGATCAACCTTCATACCTTTCAACGGTTTGGGAGGAACTGAGGAGATCTTCTTTTGAAGCGTGAGCCCAGGATAAACAACTTCGATAGTTTTGACAGCTTTTGCCTTAAGGCAAATGTTGGCATAAGACATTTTCCATAATGCCGCAATGTGCACTAGAAGTGAGAAGATCAACGCATAGCTAAAAAGTCTGTTTTCCATAAGGATCCAATGCCTATCGTGGAGGCCGAGGGGTCAAAAGTTCTTTGGCCACATAGCGAAAGAAACGGATCGTGTCGCGAAAAGGATTGATCTTGCTGAGTTCATCGCGATAAATGGTTTGAATGGGAACAGCGTAGATCTTAAGACCATGACGACTGGCCTGCACCAGAACTTCCGTCTCGATCTCAAATTCATCAGATTGTAGCGTGATCGTCTTCAAGACCTTTGTACCGATGTAGCGAAATCCGCACTGAGAATCAGGAATGGGCTGACGACATATCAAGGAAATGCTCCACGACATCATATGATTCACCAAAAAACGCAGCCACGGCATGGAGTGACAATTCGCCATGCGGTTCCCGCTAATGACAGAATCCGGACATTCCTGAGCTTTCGCAAGAAAAGTGTTCACATCCTCGATCGCATGCTGACCATCACCATCCATGGCGACAACACCGTCAAATCCACGCGCAACGGCATAAGCAAACCCATCCCTTAAGGAGATCCCTTTGCCCTGTTTTGAAGGATGCGTGATGACCGTCGCTCCTTTCTCTTTCGCGATAACGCCCGACTGGTCAGTTGATCCATCGTCAATGACCACAGCGTCCCATCCGCGGGAGCGAACTTGTTCGACAATGCGTCCGATCGCGCGAGATTCGTTATAGACAGGAATGACGATGCAAATCTTCATATTAATCGATCCAGAATTTCTGAAACATGTACCACTGTGTCGGATGCCGACGCACAGCATTCTCAATGATCTTAACGCACTGCTCAAGGATCTCTTTTTCGCTCTCTTCCGTTACCTTGGCCGGAGGAAAGATCGGCGGCTCGAGGGTTAAGGCAAAGCTATCGTCTTCTTCACGGGTCAAAAAGGCAGGAATGATCGCGGCCCCTGTTTTAAGAGAAAAAGCGGCTGGCCCCTTGGGGATCCTTGTTTTCTTGCCAAAAAAGTCCATCACATCACCCGTCGCATTAAAATCGCGGTCACCCACCAAGGCGATCAAGCGATTATTACGTAGCCCCCGGATACATTCACGGATAGCGACGTTATTCGGGACAATGGTGATCCCCTGCGATCGGCGCTGATCATTAAAAAGATTGTTCACTGAACGTTCTTTGTGCGGCAAAGCCACAGCGATCAACGGATATCCCAAGCGGCTAATGACAAATCCTCCTAATTCCCAATTGCCCACATGCGCTGTAAGAATAATAGCTCCTTTTCCTTTCTTGAGAACTTGCGGTAAGTATTCCAGGTTTGTGATCTTCACATGTTTATCGATATAGGCTTTGTTAATTTTTCCTGGCGCATAAAAGAAGTCAATGAGGTATTTTGCAAAGTCTCGAAAAACTTGCCGTGAAAGCCGTGCCAGCTCATCGTCAGGGACAGGTGGGGTCAAGATCGCGCGTAAATTATTTTTAACATTACGCCGGTCACGGGAAGAAAGATAATAATGAATATCTGAAAGGAATCCTGCTACCTTGTAGCTTAAACGTAGCGGCAAATGCTGAACGAGAAATTGTCCAAGCCTATAAAGATAGTATTGAATCATGGCTCCAAGGCAAGATTGGCAATGTCCATCGCCGCGTTCGGCTTACCATACGCCTTAGCGGATTGACGCATCGCGTGAAGTTTTTCTGGTGACTCCAAAAGCCTGCGGACGTGCTCACCAATCGTCGAAAGGTCGTCAACTTGAATAGCGACCCCTTTCTGTAGCAACAATTCCGTATTGCGCGCCTCTTGCCCGGGAATAGGGTTGACGACAACCATCGGCAATCCCTTCACAAGGCATTCAGCGGTTGTCATGCCGCCGGGCTTGGTAATGACAAAACTTGCGATCTCCATCAGCTCGTGCACATTATCCACATACGACAAGGGAACAACGCGTTGCCCATGAACGAATCGCGTGGCTTTAATGCTCTTGAATACTTTTTTATTAATACCCGTTAGAATAAGAAGTTGGAAAGGATTTTCTAATTGCGCCAACGCCTTGGCGATCGTCTTGATCGGGCCTAACCCATGACCCCCTCCCATCACCAAAATAATGGGAATATTCAGATCAAGGCCCAGAGCTTTTGCAACTTTCGCTTTATCCGCCAGATACGCAAATTTAGGATCGGCAGGGATCCCGTAGATCTTAATGCGTTCCTTCTTGATACCTTCCCGGATCAAGCGCTGAGCTGCTTCCTGCGTAGGAACAACATAATAATCAACCTCATCATGAACCCAATAATGGTGTGGCGCAAAATCTGTTAGAACACCAATAAGCTTGACCGGATATTTATACCGCTTTTTAAAATCTCCAACCATGCCGCAAGGAAAAGCCTGAGAACAGATCACGACCCCGGGATTGAACTTCTTGAAAAGTTTTGCGAGTTTTGCATGGCGGGAATTACTGAGCACCTTCTTGATCTTGCTTGTTTTCTTAATAACGCGCGGGTTGTCGTAAAGATATTCCCAGATCTTTGGCCGACGCTTGATAATATTCATATAGACCGCGTTGGCAACCTTTTCCAAGATCGGATAAACATAGGCAAAACCGTTGATGTTCATCGTTTCAACATCAGGCCGGACGATCCTCAGAGCGTTCTCAATAGCTACCGTTGCCCGATGATGACCGGAAGTTCTGGTGATGTGCATCAGAAGGATCCTGGGATGCGTGCTCATAGCGCCTCCACAATGGCCACCGGCTGGCCGATTGACGCTTCCTGGCCTTGAGGCACCAAGATGGTTTTTAAAAGGCTTTTTTCTTCGCAGGGAATGTTGAACAACGCCTTATCCGCTTCAACTTCTAAGAGATCTTCCCCAGCCTCGATCATCGCGCCAGATTTGTGGTGCCAAGCGCCAATAGTGACCTTCGTGATGCCGTCGCCTAAAAAAGGGATCTTAATTTCTTTTGTCATAAGGTGTCTTGATGATAGTAAGGTCGAATTCTTGGGCAAACTGATCTACGATCTTCTGCTTTACGGCGGCAATCGCGATATCGCTTTTCAGTTCTTCATTCATAGATGTCATCGCAACATCTAACCCGCAAGGCTTGATCAAAGAAAATGAACGTAAATCCGTGCTCACGTTTAACCCAAGACCGTGATACGTGACCCACTTCTTCACTCCGATACCAACAGAGGCGATCTTTCTTTCCTTAACCCAGACGCCTGTATAGCCCTCAAGTCTATTAGCCACTATACCAAAATATCCTAATAAATCAATAACGACCTCTTCAAGTTTGTACAGAAATCTTTTTAAGTCACGTAAAGATGTCGGAAGGCAAAAAATAGGATAAGCAATGAGCTGTCCCGGGCCGTGAAAGGTCACCTCCCCGCCACGGTCAGTCCGCACCACGGAGATACCTTGCTGGCGGATCGCTGCAGGGTCCGTCAGGAAGAAATTTTCCTGGGCTAGGCGGCCTAACGTAAAAATGGACGGATGTTCACATAGGATCAGCGTGTTCTCACGCTGTTGAAAGGCTTTAAGGATGGTTTGCTGCTGAGCACGGTATGCTTGCGAGAAGTCAATAAGCCCTAGATCTATCACATGACATTGCATAAGGCGAAAGAGGAGTTTGGAAGAAGACTGTTTAGAAAAACGTTCAAGAAGCTAAAACGATCTTAGCTGGCGGCAGATCGCATCGGCCATCTCTTGCGTCCCAACGGCTGAAGGATCGTCTCGACGGGGTTTAAGATCGTAAGTTACGCACTGGCCTTCCCTGATGACTTGCCGTACGGCGCGTTCTAATTTTTGCGCTGCGGCAGATTCGCCGAGATGATCAAGCATTAAAGCGCCAGAAAGGATGGTCGCTGTCGGATTGACCTTGTTTTTCCCTGCATATTTTGGCGCAGACCCATGCACGGGTTCGAACAAGGCAACCGTGTCGCCGATATTCGCCCCAGGAGCCACGCCTAAACCACCGGCTAAGCCAGCGCAAAGATCAGAAATGATATCACCGTAAAGGTTCGGCAGGACCAGCACGTCGTAGTTCGCGGCCCTTTGAACAAGCTGCATGGTCATGTTATCAACGATGACATCTTCAAAGGCTACGCGTCCCGCATACTCTTGCGCGATGGCGCGGCCTGTCTGCAAAAAAAGCCCGTCAGTAAACTTCATGATATTCGCTTTATGCACTAGCGTAACTTTTTTACGCCCATGCTTGACGGCGTAATCAAAAGCAAAACGAATAATGCGCTGCGACGCATAGACAGAAATAGGCTTGATCGAAATGGCAGAATCTTCGCGGATCTTTTTTGGCTGAAGGCCATTGATCTCCCGGATCAGGTGAAGGGCTTGCTGACTTCCCTTCTCAAACTCGATCCCCATATACAGATCTTCCGTATTTTCCCGGAAAATAACCAGATCCAAAGACTTCTCTTTTCCTTGGGATCCTTCAAAATATTTGGCAGGACGCACACAGGCAAACAGATCTAGCTCTTGGCGAAGCTGAACATTAACAGAGCGAAAACCGGTTCCGACAGGCGTTACGATAGGGCCCTTGATCGCGACTTTATTGCGACGGATAGATTCTACGGCTTGAGGCGGCAAGGGTGTTCCGTATTGCTTGATCGCTGGCTCACCGACGATCTGTTCTTCCCATTCGATCTTGACGCCGGTCGCATCAATGCATCGACGCATCGCAAGCGCGACTTCGGGACCAATACCATCACCAGGAAGTAATGTGACTTTGTAACTCATCAATATCCTTTAATTACTGAACGAGCCGCTGAAATTCTTCAGGATTCTTTGCGTTATTGACAGCTTCTTCGTAGGAAATAATACCGGCCTGATACAGCTCTTGCAGAGACTTATCCATCGTCTTCATGCCGTATCGGTGACCTGTTTGAATGGCTGTAGGAAGTTGTTCGATCGCTTGCTCGCGGATCAAATGGCGGATACCAGGCGTGGCGACCATAACTTCTGAAGCAAGAATACGCCCTGTTCCGTCTTTACGCGGAAGAAGCCGTTGAGATACGATACCTGTCAAACAAGAAGAAAGCTGGATCTTGACCTGCTCCTGCTGATGCGGCGGAAAAACATCAACAACGCGTTCAATGGTTTGAGGCGCATCCGGCGTATGCAGCGTCGCTAAGACTAAATGGCCGGTTTCGGCAGCCGTCAAAGCCGTTGAGATCGTTTCAAGGTCTCTCATTTCTCCGACGACAATAACATCAGGATCTTGACGCAAGCAACGTTTTAGCGCTTCAGAAAAAGAATGGGTATCGCTAAAGACTTCGCGCTGCTTGATAATTGATTTCTTATTATAATGAATATACTCAATAGGATCTTCGATGCAGATAATAAGATTCGACCGCTGACTATTGATCAGGTCGATCATGGCGGACAAGGTTGTTGTCTTCCCCATGCCTGTCGGTCCCGTAACAAGAACTAAGCCATCCTTCTTAAGGGCAAAATCACGAACAGCGTTAGGAAGGCCGAGCTCTTCAATGGACGGCAAGAATAATGGAATGCGGCGCAAAGCGATCTCCACAGAGCCCCGCTGCATGTGAACATTCGCACGGAAACGATCAACTCCTGGCAAGGCGATTGAAAAATCTAATTCAAGTTTTTTTTCAAACTGTTCCTTCTGGTCATCCGTTAAGACACCATAGATCATTTTTTTCAAGGTGTCTCGGTCTAAAGGATCCAACTTGGTCAACGCAAGATGTCCGTTGATGCGCAATACAGGTGGTGTGTCATCCGTCAGATGCAAATCCGAAGCATTACGTTCACTCGCCAGAATAAGAAGGTCTCGAATATCAACAGATTTTGTCATCATCATCCTTTTTGGTTTGTTTTAAACCACTCGGCAAGACGCTGGGTGCCTTCTTCAATGCGCTCCATCGATGTGGCAAAGCTTAAGCGAATATAATCGCTGGCACCAAAGCCTGATCCCGGAATACATGCGACATCTTTGTCGTCGAGAACTTTCTTGGCAATAGTGTCAGAATCAAAACCGGTCTTGCTGATATTGCAAAAAACGTAGAACGCCCCATCAGGATAAATATAGCTAATTTGAGGGATCTTGTCTAAGCATTTTATAATAAAATCACGACGCTTTTGGAATTCCTCTTTCATCGCGGCAAGTGTACTCTCATCCGCGTTCAACGCGGCTAAAGAAGCTGCCTGGCTAATGGAAGAAGGGTTCGACGTAGAATGGTCCTGGATCTTGCCAACACTTTGGGCGATCTCTTTCGGAGCTCCCAGATATCCAATACGCCATCCCGTCATAGCATAGGACTTCGATACCCCGTTCACTGTGACTGTTAAATTATAAATATCCTTATTAAGAGAACCGATAGACACAAACGGTTCTGCCGTATAACAAAGTTTTTCATAGATCTCATCACTGATAACAACAATGTTGCGCTTGACGCAGATCTCAGCGATGGATTCCAATTCTTTGCGCGTGTACACTGTGCCGGTAGGATTCGAGGGAGAATTAATGATGAGGACCTTGGTCGCCGGAGAAATATGATCCTCAAGCTGCCGCGCCGTGATCTTGAAATTTGTCTTCTCGGAAGTCTCAAGGGCTTTCGGCGTTGCTCCGGCAAGCTTCACCATTTCCGGGTAGCTCACCCAAAAAGGCGCTGGGATCAACACTTCATCGCCGGGATCCACAAGTGCTTGCATTAAATTATACAAGCAATGTTTAGCCCCACAGGAAACAACGATCTGGTCTTTAGGATTATAAATAAGCTGATTGTCGCGCTGGAACTTCTGCGCAATGGCCTGACGAAGCTCGATCGTTCCGCTGCTTGGCGTGTATTTGGTCAGGCCCTTCTGGATGGCCTCTATCGCTGCTTGCTTGATAAAATCCGGTGTATCAAAATCCGGCTCGCCTGCAGCAAAACTAACGACATCATGCCCTTGCGCTTTAAGCTCTTTGGCTCGAGCGGTGATCGCTAATGTTGTAGAACCCACCGTATTCTTCGCACGCAAAGAAACAGGCATCGATCTCTTTCCTATTCTGGCTTCTTATTACGGAATATATTCTTGATAACACCAGAAGCAGGCTTCGTAGATTTCTCTTTCGCAACCCTTGAAACTTTCTTGTCATCTTTTTTGTCATGATGACTTTCTTTTTTCTTAGGCTCCGCAACATCTTTGGCTTTCGCCTCTTCCTTGATAACGGCATC
>Ga0172375_10003868_pt1 | contig 22485 bp, 15 predicted proteins | sample LakKiv1m_FD_114537 | JGI IMG/M metagenome (GOLD analysis project Ga0172375, IMG submission 114537) | Freshwater microbial communities from Kabuno Bay, South-Kivu, Congo - kab_092012_11.1m | ecosystem: Environmental > Aquatic > Freshwater > Lake | place: Democratic Republic of the Congo... | reverse complement strand
TCAATTAAAAAACCCGCCGTACTTTTCGGTTTTTTGAAAAGCGGCGGGCCTTTGAGAGTGGGCACGCGCCCGGACAATTACAGAATGAAGAAAAAAATGAAAAGAATTCCAATGAAGGATTTAGAGTTTAAAGGGTAAAATGCCATGTTAAGCTGTTGACGGCAGCCGTAGTCAATACGGCTGGAAATTGTTCAACCGGCACAATTACACAAGCGTTTCCGTTCAAGAGAGCGGTAGACCAGGATAAAAGCGCCTGGCACTCATAATTCAAGAACTTACTGGTGGCCTCCAGAGGTAAAGTGATAGTGTCGGTACCGGCAATATTGCTAATGTAGCAATCAAATGTTTCCTCGTTAGCTTGACAGTATAGAATAAAACTAACTCTATCTACCGTCACCTGATCAGGAAAAAATTTAGTAACAATGAATTTAATGCCTTCAAGGCTTGTTTGATCAACTTCCAAGGACCAATTTAGATAATTAGTTCCCTGGACATTCAGAGAAATTTGTTCGTCTCCCGAAAAAATCAATTGGCAGGGAGAACCATTAAACAGCGGATCGGCAATAATCAAATTAGCGCGAATGTTGCCACCCATCAGATCTTTGGCCTCTTGGCCAGTAAAGGTAATTTGGTCAGCTCCCATGCTAATAGAGCGAGTTTTAACAGTCGTTTTATCAGATTCAAAAACAACCTCTAAATCACCAACCGTGACACCGGCCGGAAAATTAGTATTTACCATAAAGGTAACTTTGGCTTCCGTTGTATCAGGAGGAACGGAATCATCCTCTTTGCTGCAGCCGACCATTAACATAATGGCAAAAATGGCTAAAAATTTCACAATAGCTTTCATGACAGATTATTTTTTTATTATTATTAATTTTAAAGGACTATTTAAAGGTAAATACAGAATAACACAGAATTATTTTTTTTGCAAGTTTTATCATCTAAAAAGGCGCGGGGATACAAATTCCATTAGCGCAGGCCGCATAACGCCACCAATTATCATAAATAGCAATGCCGATCTGAGCGTTCATCGCTTTTTTGTAGAAATGATAGATAACGTGAGGATTGTCAGCAGAAGAATGACTATCTTGACCCGTAATAACTTGCTGGGAACCGTCGCCCCAGTCTACATAAATTAATTTCAAGGGTTGTTGTTCTTTGTCTATAAAGCTGTTAAACGATAGCCGATAGATGCCTGAGCTGGGAATTAGATACTCAACACCGCTGGTAGCAACTACCGCATTACTAACGGCTACACGCAGATTAACATTGTCTATTTCTGGGTAAATAGCACAAAAGTCTCGGGGAGTGCCAAGCGGCGCCGGAGGAGTAGCATTGGTATAGGTCTGGGTAAACCGAGGATTATCTGAACACCCTAATATACCAGAAGATCTTGTAAAATCATAAGAAAAATCTGAGCCGCTAGGACTACTGGAATAACCTTGCTGGGTGAAATCATAGCGATATGTATTATATGACTTCAAGAAAATCGTCCGGAGAATATTTTTGTCGTCATTCTCAAACCCCCAAGAACCTTGACGCAAATAACTAGACCATAGGGGCAGACAGACACCATAACCCTCCTTGCCGCAGGATAAACCATTAATATCATAATTGGCATCGGAATTTGCATCGTATAGGCAATAAATACTGGGGTCTAAGCTACAATAACCAATATTATCGCACCCTCCGCCGTTCCTGACAGCTGTAGTGCTAGTCGCGCAACCATAGGGCCGACCAGCGAAAATATCTTCATTATTCTTATCTGAATACTGATCACGGAAATTGATTTTTTTACTAACCGTCAAATCAAAATTATCCGGCCAAACTGCTGCGCCAAAAGGCGCATCTTCCCGATTACGTCCATACTTACTTATTTTATGTGCACTATTATTGCTGGGGTTTCCATAATATCTAGGGCCGCCAACTGCCAAGTCGATGAAGTAGGGCGGAGTATCCAGCGGATCACTAGAATTCACTGAAGTTCGCCCGGCCCAAGCATAATTATTGCCATTAGCATCAACGGTCTGGGTAAACCGATTACAGGTCAGATTAAATACTTTATCCTGGTCAATATCAGCAATCAGCTTCATGCCGTCTTCATCCACCGGGGGATTACGATAATCATAAACACGGACTGGCGGAGTAGCATTATTCGCCTCACTAAAAGTAACGCATCTATTATCGCCCTCGCAATTAGCGCTCGGTATTGATCCACCACCCGAATCTAAACCATCATACTCGAACCAACCAGAAATCTTTTTTAATCTTAGTTCTGTTCCATTTGCCTGACAATAAGTCCCGGAAACCTTTAAGCCATCAGTTTCTTGCACCGGCAATTTCTGTTTAGTCCAAGGATAGTCCCATAATCCCCAATATGACGGGATGCAGAAATAAGCTAAATAGCCAGCATTCTCTACTCTGAGAATCCAGTATTTGCCGGCCGATCCGGCGCCACATGTATTGTTGATTGCTGCCCCGCTATTAAAGTAAACGATGGAATCCGATACACCATTTCCTCCGGTATTGCAGTAATACCAACCGAACTCGCCCACCTCGTCAGCTACATCCGACCTATTTGGGCCGATTTCATTTACATAACAGCCGTAGAGATTATAACCCGTTATATTACAATCCCCAGCGTCTAAACCAACATATTTCGCCTCCCTCTTTTCCATTATTTCGAAATCACCGCTCGCTTCTGTGCAATAATTTAAGGGGAATTTCCCTTGATAACCTAAACTGGAACGATTGGTTCGGCTAGAACTGATTTGGTCTATTGGGTACCAGAGGAGGCAGACACTAGGATTATCCGGGTCATGCTCTAAGCAATATCCCTCAAGGCCATCGCTAATAGTATTATTATTTTTATTAGTACAAGTCAGACTGTCGCTAGTCGGGTAAAGCCGGCACTCTTTAGCAACATATTCATCAACGCCAATCTCCAAAACTGGTTCAATATTTATATCATCAAAATATATAGCCCCCTCTTGACTTGTAGAGTCACCTTTACGCAAAGTTATCTGGGCTGATAATTGATCATAGTTAGGGGTAGTAAATTTAAATACCTTCCTTTCCAGCCATAATTAGCGACGACGACCTGGGATTCCGTATCGACAAGGTTGAGATTACTATCAAAGAAATCTATCACTACTCTAGCGGTTAACCCTGAGCCTTTGGTATTAACGAGGTAGTTTAAATAATAGTCCTTATTCTTAGTGACCGGTATATATATCGTCTTAGAATGAGGCATCACTTTATAGGCCGCTGGGACTTTTAGGAAAGACTTGCCCTGGGCTGGATAGTCAACGGGCGAGCCCTCCGGCTCACGAACTATCAGCTCTTCTAATATACCTTTAGAAAAATTACAATCGCCGCCGCCGCTGGAGGCTTTTTGGCAATAAAGAGCCGGGGCGATGTCCTCAAAGTCAAAATGGGCTTCAGCGTTTAGGCCGACCTCCTTCATCTGGCTGAAGTAATACTTATCCAAAAGAGCGTAGCCACTGCTGTTCTTGTCTTTCTCGGAGTCGAAGAAATTCGTAGAGGTAGCCTGATCACCGCTTAAGAAATTGGCGCACTCATTCTTATCGTTCAGGCGATTGCATTCGCCGATGGCATAACAGGTTCGTTCATTGGTTTCCGGATCCTTAACATAAGTTAAGCAATCAAACCATTTAGCGCAAACCCGGTCGGGCCTGACTTTGATTAATTGATTAGCGGTACAGGAGCCGGCCTGGCTGGAATTACAGTTCTCCGGCGCCTGGCGGTCTAAAGTGGTATAGGCATCCCAGCCGTTCTTTAAGTCAAACAAGCCCTGGCCGCCATTAATGCTCCTTTCATTGAATAAGATGCAGCCGTTATCAAACTCTACTTTGCCGTTGCAACTCTGCTTGTCAACATTATTCCTATTTTGGTAATCAATGACCAGGGAGCGGATATTGACTGTCACTGGGCCGGAAGAGTTTGAGCCCGGGAAGATATAGGTGTTGGTTCCAAACCGCACCGTCGCTTTAGTATTGCTTAGAGTATGGAAAATCAGAGGTTTGCTAGAGCCAGTAATGAGAAAATTATTAGTTGAGGTACCAAAAGTGTTATTACTTAATAACGGCTTAGCCAGGCTGTTGAATGTCAGGCTTACCTCGGTAGAATTGTTGACGGCCGACGGCACCTGAAAAATATAGAGTTTATTCGGTTCTAATTTGATCTCTTGGTAATAGAAGTAGGAAAAAGTGCCGGTGATATAGGGATCGCCGCAACCAGGGCCACCGCCGCAATCAAACAACGACCAGCCCTCCGCGCCATTGAGCATCTGGGGGTTATACAGCAAGTTAGGTGAGAACTGACTGACTGGATCAAGATATTCGGTACAGCCTGAGCTGTTGGCTTCACACAAGCCGGCGGAGCTGTCTGGCACTGGAACCTGGTTGCCGCCGCCACCCAGGCCGATGGTCTTAAGATAGGAGACGGTACAGAGGTAATCATTGTTATCTAAGATGCAGGGCTTATTGTTACAATCCGACACGCTGGCGCAGACGGCTGCTCCCTTCTCATTCCCGTCAATCTGGCCGCTACTATTATTATCGCAGCGCTTGACCGGTATCTTATACCAAGCCTTCCCCGGACTCGCCGGATCCTGGCTATCGCGATAACTGCAGGTATTATTGCCCGGGTCTTTGAAGTAGTTGGACTGATTATCGTCCGCGCTTCGCCATTCTTCACAGCCGACTTCGCTACTACCACACAAGATCTGATTATATTGATTAGGATTATTCTTTGCAAAGACATCCAGCCAATCTACGCCGCTACCGGTGTTTTGATCTTGACCTAAGCGGCTGCAGCCTAAATCCGCCGCGTTGCATTGTTTGGCGGGATCAAAGATCGCATAAAGGGCACTATCGCCAGGGACAGTGACGCAATCCGGCTCATTGCTGTCGCAGACGCCGTTCTCATTTAAATCGCGCCAGACGCCGCTCGCGGCCGGCGTATAGTTTTGGGTATTGATTAGCTGTTCGCAACCCACGGAAGAGTCAGCGCAAAGCTGACTGAATTGCCGCAAGTTATGGATCAGACCGCTTCTGTCCGTATACTGGGAACAGCCGAGATTATAGTCCGTACCTTGATAGTTATCAAAAATATCGTAATAGCAGACGTTCGGAATCTGGCTGGTGTTCTTAATTAGATAATAGCGGTCGGTGATTTCGGTCAGGACGATGTTATCAAAATAGAAATCGCCGCTGGCGGTGATGATTAAAAACTCCTGCTCGCCTACCTCATGGTTCAAGTTGTCTAAATTGACTTGATAAATCCCCCATTGGTTGTCGCCGGTGATTGTCAGCGGGCTGGTGGCGTTAAAGTGGGCGGTTTCATCGGTCGTAGCGTTTAAGAAATAGATATCTACATTGACATTGCTGGCCGCTTTAGCGAGGAATTTAAGATTATAGGCGGCGCCCTCTTTAACGCCTGTACCGACTTTCAGCTGGGCGGCCTCATTCTGGCCGGCTAAAACGCGTTCAATTAAAGGTCGGCGGGTGGATTGAACGTTATTTTCTCCGACTGAAGCGCAACTGCTGGCACCATCGTTATACATCAAAGAGCGGCCGTCCTTCGTATTGGAAATCGTACTCAAACTAACACCATTGACGCAATTGGCATGCCAACCATTCAAACCGGATTCAAAATCATAGGAAGCGATAATCTGCACGTTACTACCGTTATTGCCATTGTATTCCCGGCAACCGTTCTCAGCGGCCGTGCAGGTCTTGCCCTCACCCGGTATTGCCTGGTAGACGCAGGCTTGATTAGCCTGATTCCATTCGCCGCCATTCAAGCAGACGACACAGGCGGCGCGGCTAAGATCCCAGTGCATAGATCCCGTATTATCATTTTCGCACTGCTGCTGCGTAACCGTCTGATCATAATTATTTTCGGCTAAGCGATAGGGATGGCAATTACTAGAACAGGTAACGGTCTGGGAAATCAGACGGTAAGAAACCGTGCCGTTTACGCTATAGAATTCCCGACAATCTGGATTATAGCCCGGATCACTGGGTGGTAATTTAAAAATATCGGCATTGCATTCAGAAATATTATAATTTGGTACATAAGGGACAGTCCCCGTCTTCCTCAGGCTATAAACCTTCAGTTGATAACCATTCTCCGTCCCCTCCCAAGAATAGAAATCGCCACACTGGTCAGGGTTAGGGAGGATACATTGCTTAAGGGTCGTATAATATTCTAGCTGTTCTCCGCCCTGACCCAAGGCGTCTAAATTAGTAAAGGCATTGCACCCGGCGGCTTCCGCCCGGCAGACTTGGGATTTCTCGGGAATCAGGTTCTCTGCTTGGGGAGAATTGAAGTATGAAGTCTTGGCAATATAAACATCATAGCCGAGACATTCTCCCGGGCAATAATCGCCGCTCGTCACTTTGGCTGGTACGGCAAAAACGTCGTTGACGCCGGAATAGAGCTCGCAATTCACTTCGTCTTTATTGCAACGGCGGGCGAACTGGGAACAGACTTCCGGGGCATTAGCTTTTAGGCGGTAATCTTTGTTGGAGCTATCAACATCCTGATAGCAAGACTGCTCTAAATAGGGGGGTAATAGTTTCTCATAAGTCTTGAAGGAGCCATAGACGCTATAACCCGTGTCCCAGTCGCTAATTTCTAATTTAATATTCTTAACGTAGAAAACAATATCGCCGCTCACCGCATAGCCGGCGATAATAAATGACGGATCATTAAAACCGTCCACCGGAGTCCGGGTGACACTGACATGCTTCCAGGCGTCTTGTTCGCTTACTTGGCCATAGACCTGGTAGTCCTCAGCTCCCAAAACCACTTGGACCTTATCTCCCTTAGTTAAATAAACATCGGCGCTAAGGGTATAGGAATAGCCGGGGATGACTTGCAAGTTGTCCGGCACTAAAGAATCATTATGGTTGGAGAAAGTCTCTACCATTATATTATTGCCACCGGAAGTTTCTAATTTCAGAATCTTTCCAGTTGCTCCGCCGAGCTCGGTGTAAGCATCAACTATGGATGCGGTGTGATTACTGCCAGTCGCAAATACTGGCCAGCTATTCAAGAAGCTGCCCGTTGTTGTATCGCCGACTTCATCAGCTTGAAAATCCGAGTTAAGGACTAAATTTGATCCCCAAGTTGGTTTGAGGCGTAACAATTCCGTACAGCCTTCATCCTCTGGCCGGCAGCCGCTGAGATGCTTATTGAAATATTTGGCATTGGAAGAGTTCCAGGCGACCTCGCCGGTGGAAGAGGCGTAGGCGCCGAATAAAGCATATTGCCGACAGCCAGCACTATCCGCGTTACAATCACCGTAATCCAGAGTATTCTCTAAATAGGCCACGGCCTGGCCATCGTTAGGACTGATAAAGGTCTGACAGGTATTATTAATCGGCTCGCAAGATTCAGCATTGAATTTCCAGATACGCTTTTCCTCGTTGCAATAGCCATAGGCCTCGCAGCTGCCGTCGTCTTTCTCTTTGATACAACTCTGATCATCCGCGCAATACTCCTCACCGCGGACAATAGACAGGGCGCTTAAAGTATCCGCTGTACCGCCCGAGCCTTTAATCCCTGGAGTAACATACTTATTAAGAACCTGGCCGCCGACGCCTTCTTTCTTACAATAATTTAAAGGCGCTTTTAGAACCCAGTTAGGATCTACTAAGCCTTGGCACCAAGCCTGATTCTGGACATTGAATTCCGCGCTGAATTTTGTATATTTGTCGGTATAGTCAAAGCAGGAAACTAAGTCCATTAAAGTGGCTTTGATGGAATTGGCGGCCATCTTCTGGACCGCTACTTCCCAGCCAATCGGCAGGACGCGGTATTTTCTTAAAATAGATAAATTGCGTAGAGAATAGCTGTCCGCACGCGTGTCAGCAGACAACTGCCAGTCGCCATGCAAATAGCCCTCGTTTAAAGCCTCAATAACCGTCTTCTTCTCAGCGACGCCCTGCAGGAACTTGTCATCAATGACACAGTTAGTCGGGCCGGAGTTCTTAGGATCCAAACAAATCGTCAGGTCAGAAAGAATATCGTAATCTGCCCGGACGCCAAAGCTCGGCTTAATAATATCGGCTAAACTATCTTTCAACTGGCCTTCGCCATAAAAAATTTCATTAGGGTCTCCTTCGCCGCCTCCCGAGCCGACCGGAGAATCATTTTCTCCGGACCCGGAATTAGCTTTCTCCGCTGTATTGCTTAAATTCCGCATCACCCTCTGATAATAGGTCAGGGCTAATTGGTTTAAGAAAACATTAGCGGTGTCAACGATAATGTCTCCCGTTATCTTACCAAAACTTTGGTTCTGTAAATCTTCAGCTGTTTTCTTAGCTGCCTGAGCATCGCCGGGCGTGCCCTTTAATTGCCCCGCAATATCAGTTGGCCCTTTCCAGCCTTGATTAGCCGTTAAGTCTAACCCCTCTGTCTGTCGACTATCAAAAACTTGGCTGGAAAGATCGGTCCGAGCTGTCATATAGATACCTAAGTCGTTAGCACGCGGATCAAAAATATTGGAAAAATTGTCCAAAAAATTAGGATCTTGGTAATCGGTCAAGCGGCTAGCGGCATCGCCCCAGTTTTTGACCATCTCGGAAGCCGTACAATTTGGGCCCTGCGGTCGAGTCTGTTCCACCAATCCCAAGCCAATCCTCAGTTTAGCTTCAATGGAAGACGGTTGACAAACATTAAATGATGGGGAAAAGGAGCTTAATGAGCTTAGTGACCCTTTATTATCCGAGGCTTGACTCTTGAGACAAGTTTCCTCTTGCTCGTCACAAGCGTTCGAGCATTCCATCCAACCATCTGGATTTTTTTCTATATCACAATCATCTTTTCTTAGACAGTTTTCTCTTTTTTGAGAACACGAATTATTACTAACTGTTTTCCGACAATTTTTTTCGGCTTCGTCACAACGTTTTATACACTTATCTTGTTTATCGTCATCTTCTATTTCGGAACAAGGCGACGCACAAGTTTCATAATTAGCCGCGCAATCCGTTGAAGCGGTGGAATTTAAATTTCTTACAAAAGATTCCAAAAAATTCCCAGCCGCTTCATCGCCAATCTGGGCTAAATAGCTGCCCCAATCTTTAGTGACATAGAGCGGCTTCTGTCCCTCAGCGCCGGAACCAATCCAAGTGGCGGTATCATAAGCAATTTTATTTAGAGCAGTGATAACAGTTTGATGTAGGGCAATTGAACCTACCTTCCTCAATAATTCCCCGAGTACTTTCTGGATTTTATTCCAAACAGTTGTACCGGCGTTCCAAGCGTTAGCTAGGGCATCAGTCACAGGAATCTGCGCCTGAGCTACTTTGGTCGGTGCTAATAGAGAAAAGGCCATGACGAAGATCAACAAAAAAACTACCACCTTGGAGCTGGCTTTCAGGCCGGGCTTCTTTTTTTCTGAGAAAGAAGACATCATTTTATTTTATGGCGCTTGTGTAGCTTGATTCTGTAAAGACTCTTGATAGATGGTCATCAGTTCGGCGTCGCTAATCTGATCTAGTGTGGCTTTATCACCACCGGCGTCTAAGAGCAACTGCCGCAATCCGGCGGCATCGATCTGGCCGCTGAGGGCGTTCTGTAAAATAACTTCCGGCGTACCGGAGGAATTAAGGTTGTCAGACAGAGTGGGGTTAGTGTCTACATTAGTACCGGTGGGACTATTGCTCTCAGTCGTAACAACATTGCAATTCCGGCCGGCTGGGCAGTTAGGATCGCTGCCCTGCTCAACTTCTTTCTTGTCTAATATATTATCACTGTCAGTATCTTCTAAATAGGGGGAGGTTTTATAGACATTCACTTCGTCATAATCGGAAAGGCCGTCGCCGTCAGTATCCTGCTGACGCGGATCAACTGTCGTTGAATTAGTATTTTTAGCTATCTCAACTTTAAAGGGCCGATTAATATTAGCGCGAAACTGCCAAGCCCAAGAAAAGACAATCAAAATTGCTAATAAAGACAAAGACAGTACCGCTATTTTCTGCGGCCGGGGTAGGCTCGCCAGAGGGCGCGGGTCATTATTTTTCTCTAAAGGATTTCTGGGCATCTTCTTGGAGCTTGCGTGTCTTAAATTAATTTTATTATACCACAAAATCTTGCAAAGCCGCAAATAATTTTTCCCAATCAGCCAGACTAAGTTTCTCGGCACGCAGTTGCGGATCAAGGCGGCTGGCCTTAAGGATGTTTTCCAGCTGGAGGGGCGCGATTTTCAGGCCGGCGGCCAGGTTATTCTTCAGCATTTTCCGCTTAGCGCTGAAGCCTATCTTGACCAGGCGGAAAAAGCGCTTATCTGTCTCCAGAGAACTGTCTTTTTTGGTGACTGTCAGCCTGACCAAGGCGCTATCCACCTTAGGCTCCGGCCAAAAATTGCCGGCCTTAATGATCTTTAAAATTTCCGGCCGGGCATAATACTGGACGGAGACGGCTAAGAGGCTCATGTCCGGCGGAGCCGCCGTCAAGCGCTCGGCCACCTCTTTCTGCAGCATGAGGATGAGACTGAGAGGGCGATGGGTAGAAGATAGGAACTGGCGCAAGAAAAAAGAAGTGATGTTATATGGCAAGTTAGCTACGACCTTGTAGGGAGTTTTCGGGGAGGGGAGATAATTGGCTAAATTAAATTTTAAAATATCCTGATTTACTATGACGACGTTAGATTCGTCCTGCAGATTAAAGCCCGTCCGGAGGTATTCCGCCAACTGATCATCTAATTCTACGGCAATGACCTGCTGAGCCCGGGCGGCCAGCTTAGCTGTTAAAAATCCCAAGCCCGGGCCGACCTCTAAGACAGTGTCTGTCGTCTTGATCTCAGCCGCCTTGACGATATAGTCGTAGACTGATTCGGTTATTAAAAAGTTCTGCCCCTTGGAACGCTGGGGGCTAATTTTAAATAGCTGACATATTTCTTTAATTTTAGGCAATAAATCACTCATATAATACTTCATCTTTTGTTTATCTCTTCTCAGCTATACTGACTCTGTGGGCCCGGTCCTGGTGGCGAGCCCTTCGTTGACGGAAGAGACTTCGGGGTTCAATTCCCCGCGGGTCCACTGGGGCTTCCCAAGCCTTGCCAACCAGACTCTTTATTGCTATAATTATTCCACTGTCAACGAAGAGCTAAACCTCAGGATAAGACTCAAAAAACACCCCTCTTAGGAGGGGCTGTTTTTTTATTTAACGACGATGTTTAAAAGCTTGCCGGGCACAAAAACTACTTTAATGATCTCCTTGTCACTGAGCCATTTCTCAACGCCCTCTTCGGCTCGGGCTAATTCTAAAGCTTCCTTTTCTGAGATGTCCAGCGCGACTGAGAGAGTGGCTCGGAGCTTGCCGTTAACCTGGACGACTAAATTGATCGTCTCGTCCTTAATCAATTTCTTGTCATACTGCGGCCAAGTGGATTGGAATATGCTGTCCTTGTTCCCTAATCTTTCCCAGAGTTCCTCGCTCAGATGCGGGGCGAAGGGCGCGAGAATCTGGACAAATTTTTCAAAATCGCTCTTCTTTATGATTTTACCTAAGACAGACTCAAATTTATTTTTCGATAAATTGTTCTCATCACCTTGATCAATCTTATAGAATGAATTTCGTAAAATCATCATCTGCGAAATTGCCGTATTAAAATGAAAACTTTCTATGTCTTCACTAACTTTCTTAATAGTCTGATGCAAAAGGGTTAAAAATTCTTTTGGACTTTCTTTCGGTTCTTTATTACTTATCCAAGCCTGAAATCCCTCTTCTCCGAGCTTTTCTTGAGTCTTATAAAAATACTCCAAAACTCTCTCTAAAAATTTCCGGGCACCGCTTAAACCATTAGTGTTCCAGCTAGTCGCTTGATCAAACGGCCCCATGAACATTTCGTAGACGCGGACGGCATCGGCACCGAACTGGGCGACCATCTCGTCAGGATTGATGACATTGCCCCAGCGCTTGGACATCTTGCGGTTATCCTCGCCCATGATTAGACCGACCTGCTTGAATTTGATAAATGGTTCGGGATATTTCACAACCCCTAGATCGTAGAGGAACTTATGCCAGAAGCGAGCGTAGATTAGATGGCGGGTGGCGTGTTCCGCTCCGCCAACATAGAAATCTACCGGCGACCAATATTTTTCTAAATGCTTATCAACTAAGGCCCGGTCATTATGCGGATCGATGTATCTTAAATAATACCAACAGGAGCCGCCCCATTGTGGCATAGTATTAGTCTCGCGCTTTCCCGCTCCGCCGCATTTAGGGCAGGCGACATTCACCCAGTCGGTCATCGCCGCCAAGGGAGATTCTCCGGTGCCGGTCGGCTCATAACTGTCTACTTCCGGCAAGACGACCGGCAGGCTTTCTTCCGGCACCGGCACGACGCCGCACTTGTCGCAATGGATCAAGGGAATCGGCTCGCCCCAATATCTCTGCCGGGAAAAAACCCAATCCTTAATCTTATAGTTCACCCGGCTGGCGCCTAATCTATTCTTTTCCAGCCAGCGGGTCATCTTAATCCGCGCCGCCGCTGATTCTAGATTGGAAAACTCGCCGGACTCTCGCAAAAGACCATCCTCGGTAAAAAGAGTTGGCCCAACTAAACGATTTCCATTTAGAGGAGAGACAACTGTCTTAATAGTTAAATTATATTTCTGGGCAAATTCCCAATCTCGATTATCATGGGCCGGCACGGCCATAACCGCACCGGTGCCATAACTGCTCAGGACATAATCCGCTACAAAAACAACCACGGCTTCATTGTTAAAAGGGTTGATAACATTAAGACCCTCTAGAATAATGCCCGTCTTCTCTTTATTTAAATCGGTCCTTTGAAGAACCGTCTTATTCTTTACCGCCTCTAAATATTCCGCGACTTCTGGCCAATTCTTAATTTGGGGTTGCAACTCCTGAATTAAAGGATGTTCCGGCGCCAGTACTATATAGGTACAGCCGAAAATCGTATCGACCCGGGTGGTAAAGACTGAAATATGTTGCGCCGAATCTATAATCTTGAAATTAATCTCTGCTCCCTCGCTCCGGCCAATCCAGTTCTTTTGCATCTCTTTAATCGGCTCCTCCCAGTCCGGTAGCTTATCTAAGTCGTCCAAGAGACGTTCAGCGTATTTAGTAATCTTAATTACCCATTGCCGCAGCGGCTTCTGCTCTACTTCGCTGCCGCAGCGTTCACAGCGACCGTCTTCTAAATCTTCATTAGCCAGGCCGGTCTTACAAGACGGGCACCAGTTAATCGGCTCATTAGACTCGTAGACCAGACCTTTCTTGAACATCTCTAAAAAAGCCCATTGCGTCCATTTATAGTATTGGGGATCGGTCGTATTGACCTCGCGGGACCAATCATAGGAAAAGCCCAATATCTCCAGCTGCTTCTTATAGGTAGCAATATTCTTCTCTGTGGCCTGGCGAGGATGAATCTTATTCTGAATAGCATAATTCTCCGTCGGCAGACCGAAGGCGTCCCAGCCCATCGGATGTAGGACATTATAGCCCTGCATACGCCTGAAGCGGGCAAGGACATCGGTCGCGATATAGCCTTTGGGGTGGCCGACATGCAAACCCGCCCCTGAAGGATAGGGGAACATATCTAAAACATAATACTTGGGACGTTTTTTATCTTGTTTCGTTTCATAAAGCTTAGTCGTCCGCCAAATCTCCTGCCATTTTTTTTCTATCGCTTGATGATTATACATAATATATATCAATTAATTTCCAGGCCCACCGGCGCATGATCCGAACCAGTTATTTTATCTAAAATATAGGCCTTTTTTACCTGTTTCCTTAGTTTATCGGATACGCAGAAATAGTCAATCCGCCAGCCGACGTTGCGCGCCCGGGCACCGGCCCGGAAACTCCACCAAGTATATTGGACTTTCTGACCATTTAAAAGGCGAAAAGTATCAATAAAACCAGAAGCTAAAAATTTAGTCATCCAGGCTCTTTCCTCTGGCGTAAATCCCGGACTCCCGATGTTTTCTTTAGGCCGAGCTAAGTCAATTTCTTCGTGGGCAACATTATAATCACCCGCCATGACTACGGGCTTCTTCTTCTCTAATTTTTTCACATATTTCAATAAAGCCTCATTGAATTCCCGCTTATAGCCGAGACGCGTCAACTCCGGATTAGCATTCGGGAAATAAATGTTTAAGAGATAGAATTTATTTAACTCTAGAGTCTGAACACGGCCCTCACTATCAAATTTCTCTTGTCCTAAGCCATTCTTAACCCCTAAAACGCCCCGGAAGCCGTCTCTAACTAGAATAGCTGTCCCACTATAGCCCGGGCGCTTGGCAGAATGCCAATATTCTTGATAGCCGGCGAAGTCAAACTCTATTGTTTCTCGAGCAGCGTCAGAGATTTTTACCTCCTGCAGGCCTAAAATATCGGGCCGGACTTGGCTTAAAAAATCAATAAAGCCCTTCTTAGCAACGGCTCTAATTCCGTTAACATTCCAAGAGATTAATTTCATATTTTATGGTATAATAAAATTATACTTTAAACAGCCTGATTTTTCAATTTTCAAAATTAACATATGAGCCTAGAAGAACGTCTAGAATACGCCGCCATGAAAGCGCGGCATGAAAAAAAACTCCGGCCGTGGTATAAAAAGTGGTGGGGTAGGTTAAGTTTGATAATTATCGGCCTAATTTTGGTATTAGCCATCGTCGCCGGGCTTTATATTAAAGAAAAAATTAAAGAAATCCAGCGAACCGAGGCCCAACAATCCCTAATTAACCAGCAACAGCTTTACCAAAGAACAATTGCTGGCAATGGCAGCAACTATTTTTTAGGAACGGCGAACGAGCCACTAGTGACGATTATAGAATTCTCGGATTTTGCCTGCCCTTTCTGCCAGCAGTCCGTCGCTGGTCTGAAAAAAGCGGCTGAACAATATCCCGATAAAATAAAAATTGTCTTCCGTGACTATCCGCTCCATGAAAATTCGGTCGAGCTTGCTTTAGCGGCCCGTTGCGCCGGTGAACAAAATAAATTTTGGGAAATGCACGATCTCCTCTTCACTAATCAAGATCAGCTGACGGTGAGCGGAACGGAATTGACCAGCGCCCTAGAGACGATTGCCGCTAGCCTAAAGTTAAACAGCGACCAATTTGCCAGTTGCCGGGAAACTCAAAAATACTTAGACCAAATCCGGCAGGATTTTGAAGATGGCGAAAAATTACAAATTGATGGCACGCCGACCTGGTTTATTAACGAGGGGCGGCTAACCGGCTACTTGCCGGAAGAGACATTCTTAAAACTAACCAGTGGTTTGATTAATAAATAGTATGGAACAAATCCGCATCCACGGGCGCGGCGGCCAGGGCGTTGTCACGGCCGCTGAATTAATTGCTATCGCCGCTTTCTATGATGGCTACGAAGCGCAAGCTTTCCCGAATTTTGGCGTAGAAAGAACCGGCGCGCCAATCCAATCTTTCGCCAGAATCAGCGATCAGCCGATTATTACCCGCGAACAAATTTATGAGCCGACTGTCCTAATCATCCAAGACGCCAGCCTCTTAGATACGGTTGATGTCTTCTACGGCTGCCGGCCAGACACAAAAGTGATTATTAATGCACCGGATAATAAATGGCCGCAATTAAAAATCAAGCCGAGCAACCTCTATTTCTCACCCGCCACCGAGATCGCTTTAAATATCTTTAAAAAAAATATCGTCAATACCATCATCTTGGGTGCTTTCGCTAAATATACCCGGTTGATAAGCCTGGAATCTCTCCGGAAGGCCATCCAGGAAAAATTCGCTGAGAAGGGCGAAGAAATTATTAATAAAAATATCCAGGCGGTAACCCAAGCTTATGAAAAATAAAAAAATATCATTAGTCACTCAACCAAATACTACTCTAAACAATAAAACCGGCCCCTGGCGGACAGCTCAACCAGTAACGGATTATAATGTTTGTATCAGTTGTGCTCTCTGCTCAAAAATCTGCCCGGAGGCTTGTATTGCTATGCAAGAAACGGCCGGTTTTGATAAACTAAAACCCCGGACTAACTACGACTACTGCAAAGGTTGCGGATTATGTGTTAAAGAATGCCCGGTAAAAGCTATTAAAATGGTAACGGATTATTAGTATGGATAAGCCTAAACAAATCTTAGAAGGTTCCCGAGCGATTTCCCAGACTATCAAAAATATCGGACCAGCCGTCATCTCGGCCTACCCGATTACACCTCAAACCCATATTGTCGAGGATCTAGCTCGGCTGAAGGCATCTGGGCGGGCGGATTTTGAATATGTCCGCGCTGAGAGTGAATTTGCCGCCGCTAGTATCATCCTCGGGGCGAGTGCCACTGGCGTCCGGGTATATAGCGCTACTAGTTCGCAAGGTCTTTTACTAATGGCCGAAGCCTTCTTTAATATCGCTGGGATGCGCCTGCCAGTAGTAATGACTTGCGCCAACCGAGCGGTCTCAGCGCCGATTAACATTTGGAACGATCATCAGGATGTTATGGCGGTCCGCGACGCCGGCTGGCTACAGCTCTTCGCGGAAAATAACCAGGAAGCAGTCAACCAGCATATTATCGCCTATAAGCTAGCCGAGCAATTACAGTTGCCCGCGATGGTTAATGTCGATGGCTTCATCCTGACACATTCCTACGAACCCGTCCGGATTCCTTCAGTTGAATTAATTAAAAAGTATCTCCCTGACTACCAGCCGGCTAGCGGGACTTTCTTAGATCCGCAAAGTCCGGTTACCCTCGGCGCTTTCTTCACACCGGAACACTACTTTGAAGTCCGCCAAGCACTCCACGAAGACCTGAGGGGCAGTCTAGAATTAATTAAGAAAGAATATAAATTATTCCAAAAAATATTCCAATTACCAGTTGGCGGACCGCGACCTTTGATTGATAACGGTTTGCTTGAATATACTGGCCCGAAGAAACCGGAAACTATTCTGGTCGCTCTGGGCTCGATGGTCGGTACCATCAAGGAAGCTGTTCAGGATAACCCTCGAGTGGGAATTTTAAAAATAAAGGTCTATCGGCCCTTCCCGGGGAAAGAAATTGTTAAATGTTTAGAAACGGCGGCTAACGTGGCGGTGATTGAAAAATCCGTCAGCTTGGGCCAGGCTGGCCCGCTCTATACGGAAATAGGCGGCGCTCTCCGCTCTTCCCGCCCGCGCCTCAAGAACTATATTGTCGGCCTGGGCGGCCGCGATGTTACGACCAAGATGATTAAGGAAATTATCAAAGATGCCGGACGGAACAATCATTACTTAAAATTCATCGGGAAAATATGAAGATCTTCCTCTCGCAGCGCGGCCTAAAAATTCTAAAAATCAGCTTTATCCTGATCTTCAGCCTTACCTTGATCAGCGCGGCCGCTCTAGCCAGCAGCACACCGCTCGCCTTAGCAGCCGAAGAAAATCCGATCCCGCTGAACTTTAAGCCCCAACTAACTATCCCTAATTCCGATTTTAACGGCGAGCAAGTGACCGTTGGTTCCTATAACTCCGAAACTGGCATCATGACCAGCGACCTGCTGGCTAAATATATCAAGGCTTTCTATAATTACGGCGTCGGCGTAGCCGGCATCTTAGCGGCTATCGTTCTAATGGCTGGCGGCGTTCTCTGGCTTACTTCAGCCGGCAATGATTCTAAGGTAGCCCAGGCTAAGGAACTGATTGCCGGCAGTATTACCGGAATCGTGATTCTCTTTTGCTCCTGGATAATCTTAAACACCATTAACCCCGAACTGGTCAAGCTGCGCCCAATCCAGACGCAAGTCATTAAAAAGGTTAATATTATCTGCTGCGAGTTTACTGACAGCCAGGGCCAGGCCAAAGCCGAAATGCTTGATAAAGTTGTCTGTCTGACCCGGCCTAAAGCGGTTGTTAAGGAATCATTCTATTCTATGGGAGGCTATGAGGCCTATACCCTGGACGTGGCCGCCCAAAAATGTATTGAACCCGGCTGCTGCATCCGCAAAGATAATAATAACGGCATCTGGATGTGCTATGACACAATTTCCAGCCAATGTCCTAACACCGCCAGCGATGAATTTATCAATACCCGTTGCAACAAAACTAAATATGCCGATAGTTGCCCAGCCAACTTATGCGCCCTAGCTGAAACAGAAGACGGCGATGCTTGCTGGAAAGGCGGTCTGGGTTGGTGCTATAACAAAATCTGCTGGATGGCTAAAGGTGCAGAAGGTGAGCCCTGTGGCAACCGCGGCGGCAGTCTTTGCACTAAGCCAAACAATAATGAACGCTGTGGCAAGAATGCTGCCGGCCAAGAGCTTTTTCGCGATCAATCCGGGGGCCGGGGCTGCGGACCGGATCTCTGGTGCTGCAACACAATTGACTAAATTATATATGAATAAAAATAACTTTCTCTCCCCCGGCCATAACGCCTGCGCTGGTTGTGGTCAATTATCCGCCGTCCAAGCGGTCATGCGGGGCTTAGATGAAAATACTATCATCGCCAACGCCACGGGTTGTTTAGAGGTGACCACAACGGCCTATCCCCAAAGCGCCTGGGGCCTGCCCTGGATTCATTCTCTATTTGAGAACGCCGCCTCCGTGGCTTCGGGCATTACGGCGGCCCTGAAGCAAAAAAAAGATGAAACGACCAAGGTGATTGTCCAGGCTGGCGATGGCGGGACTTTTGATATCGGCTTCGGTCTAATCAGTGGAATGTGGGAACGAGGCGAAAATGTCCTATATATCTGTTATGACACGGAGGCTTATTCTAACACCGGCATCCAAGCTTCAGGAGCCACTCCTTACGGCGCCTCCACTACAACCACGCCTAGCGGTAAGGCTTCAATCGGCTCTAAGCAGATAAAAAAAGATATGCTGGCCGTCGCTCTCGCTCATGGCGTGCCATACGTTGCTCAATCAACCGCCGGCTTTCCGGATGACATTACTAACAAGGTAAAAAAGGCTCGGCAAGTTAAGGGGCCGGCCTATCTACAAATCCTCTCGCCCTGCATGCCTGGCTGGCAGATAGCCAATGATGAGGCAGTCTTGATGGGCAAGCTAGCGGCTCAAACCGGCCTGTATCCCCTCTTGGAATATATTGACGGGCGCTTGACCGCCTCAAGCTGCCAGACAGGCTCTCCAGCCAAACAAGTCGAGGAATATTTAACAAAACAAGGGCGCTTCAAGCACCTGCGCCCGGAAAATATTTCAGAAATTCAAAAAATTGCCAATGAAAACTGCAAAAAATATCAACTATAGAGCCCTCCTGATTCTAATTATCAGCTCCGCTTTGTTTTTAATAGTCGCTCCTAAAGCCTGGGCGGCTAACAGCTGCAGCTGGCGGGCCTATACCCTCCAAGTTGACCCACCCCAGATACTCTCGGCTGGCTGTTTTAGCGATGAGGACCGATCCGGAGATGCGAAATGTTCCGATCCAAAACCAGCCGGCTCCTCCGGACTGGTTAACACGGAATACTTCTGCTGCTGCCAAGCTACCCAGGAAGCCGCCACTAAAGAACCTAAATTTAAAATTCCCGAACTGCAGATAGATATTCCCACCCTTAAGCTCAGCGAAGTTAAATGCCAAGCCGATGACTCTGGAAATTTTAATTGCCCAATACCTTGGATTGGCGAATATATTGTCGCTATCTATAATTACGGCGTCGGCGTGGCCGGCATCTTAGCGGCGATCATGCTGATGGCCGGCGGTGTCTTATGGCTTATTTCCGGGGGTGATTCTTCTAAGGTCAGCCAGGCCAAAGAACTGATTGCCGGCAGCGTCACTGGTATTATCATTCTGATGTCTTCTTATATTCTGCTTCTAGAAATCAACCCCAAGCTGGTGACCTTCAAGCCGATTAGCTTAAATTATATTAAAGAAGCCGAGGTCAAGCTGGCTTCCAGCCGTTATAGCAGTTCGGCCCAGGGCTATAAAGATTCTACCTGCGCTAGCGAAACCGAGTTGGCTAACGGTGTTAACTTCTATGCGACTGGCTACTACAAACCGCGCTGGGAAGAGACGACTGACTTCTGGTGCATCGTCGCGATGCAATGCAGCTGCCCTAACGGCATAGATAAAAGTAAAACCTGCGACCATCTATACGGCAAAACCTTCCCCGGCTATCATCCTTGCCAGCCGTTTCCGAAAACAAAACCCTATTGCAACATGACGGCCAGTGGTAAGGCGCCGGCGCTCGGCGATATCGCTGGTCCCGGCAACTGCCAAGGAACCCTGCCTTACGGGACTAAAGTCTGCTTCAAAGGAAAAACCTATACTATCACTGACACCGGCGGCGGCATTAAAGGCCGGCGCATCGACATCTGGAGCGGCGATTCTTTAAAAGACGCCCTGGCTAATACCGGGGTCGGGACTTTAACGAAAGGCCCTTGTCCTAATTAAACTATGCGGAAAATTTTTAATACTCTCCTCTTTATTTTTTTGCTGGGTGGCGGTGTATTTTTTCTAGCGGCTCCCTCATTTGCCCAAACGCCAAGCGCTACTTGCTCTTGGTCCTGTTGCAACGAACCGACTAATCCTGGGCTGTGCGAAGATATGCAAAATTATTGCCTGCAATTTTCCGGAGCAACGCCCGGCGTGTTAGGCGTCGGCGGCGCTTACTGCTCTGGCAATTCCGGTTGCAGCATGTACGACGTGCCGATGTGCTGCTGTAATAAAGGGACTTTCGTGGGTAGCGTTCTAACGCCCAAGACTCCGGAAATAAACTCACCACAACTGCAGATTAATATCCCCGGGTTAAAAGAATTTAGTAAAGTAACCTGTACCACTGATGAAAATGGCGATTATAATTGCCCAATCCCTTGGCTGGGCGAGTATATTGTAGCTATCTATAATTACGGCGTCGGCGTGGCCGGCATCCTGGCGGCGATCATGCTGATGGCCGGCGGTATCCTCTGGCTTATATCAGGCGGCGATTCTTCTAAGGTCGGACAGGCTAAAGAATTAATCGCCGGCAGTATTACCGGCCTAATTATCCTCTTAGCTTCCTATATCCTTTTAGCCCAAATCAACCCGCGCCTGGTGACCTTCGGCAGTATTTCAGCAAGGAACGTTTCTCAAGTGACGATTGACACTGAACCGACCTCTACAGAGGGCAATGCTTTAAATAGCACTGATTGCAATAACTGTACGGAAATAAAAAACATTCCTTTTAAAAATGGCCGCTTGGTCAATACCACCCTAAACGATAAATTGCAAACCGCAAAAAATAATTCGCCGGCCGATTTAGGCTGGCGGGTAACTGAGGCTTATCCGCCCAGCTCGGAACATAACAGCGCCTGCCATTATAACGGCATGTGCATTGACATCGCCCTTTTCCCGGCGAGTAATCCGGCTAACTGTGATAAGGTGATTAGCCTGATCAGTATTCTAAAAAACTCGGGTCTTCAAGTCTTGAATGAATACCCGAGCTGTAAGGGAGTGGCGACGAGCAAAACTACCGGCGGCCATCTCCATGTCCGATAAATATAAAATTAACGCCCCCGATCCATGGCCTCATTGGCAAGACGGTCAGCAACTTTATTCTTTTCGCGGGGTATATGCGTATAGCTAATCTTCTTAAAGCTTAAGGAAAGGTTATGAATCTGTAGAAACAAAGGCGCCAAGTCTTTGTTTTTTACTTTATATTCACGATTTAACTGCTTCACAGCCAATTCGCTGTCTAAATAATAATCTATTTCGCTTGCTCCTAAATCCTGTGCCTTATTCAGAGCGGCAATAATCGCTCGATACTCGGCCTGATTATTGGTCGCTACGCCGATGAACTCGGAAATTTCAGCGACTATTTCGTGGTTAGTATTATAGAGAACCGCGCCTAGTCCCGCTGGTCCCGGGTTGCCTCGAGCGCCGCCGTCAGTATAGATGATTAATTTAGACATATAATATATTGTTATTACGAGACGCTCAGCGGGCTGACGGCTAAGCGTAAATCGACAATCTTCAATTGCACTTCCTGGCGGCCGTTAAAGTCATTAATCTCCAAATGATAGACAATATCAACCAGATCGCCGATTTGAAACTTCTTATATTCCTCCGCCGCTCCAAAAGCTATGGCCCAGAAAGCTCGACCGGACGACCCGGATTTCGCCTCAACCGGAGCGAGGCGCAATTTAATATGCTGATTATCAAAACCCATGGTGACAATATCATCTATGCGCAGATTATAGCTGGCCAGACGCGGCTGAGGATTATTTTGGCCGAAAGGCGCGAGGGCACTGATTTGCTCAACCAGGCCGCGATCTATTTCCGAAAAATCCAGCTCAGCCTCAATCTTCAGCTTAGGGATTAAATCGGCCTGAGCTAAATCCTGGCTGGCCAATTCTAAGATTCTTTTTTTAAATTCTTCCAGATTATCTTCTGCCTTGATGGAAAAGCCACAGGCCATGGGGTGGCCCCCATATTTATCTAAGAAGTCTGAGCATTTTTCCACGGCGGCGATCATATTGAATTCTTCAATCGAGCGCCCTGAACCTTTGAAAGAGACTTTCTTGGGCACTAACTTCTT
>Ga0172375_10003867_pt1 | contig 22489 bp, 19 predicted proteins | sample LakKiv1m_FD_114537 | JGI IMG/M metagenome (GOLD analysis project Ga0172375, IMG submission 114537) | Freshwater microbial communities from Kabuno Bay, South-Kivu, Congo - kab_092012_11.1m | ecosystem: Environmental > Aquatic > Freshwater > Lake | place: Democratic Republic of the Congo... | reverse complement strand
GCGTGCATCCCGCCCACCGGAGTGGAGTTCGCATAGCCGAGGAGCTGGCCGACTCCGAACGCCGGGATCATCATCCCCTTGTAATACGGGTGCGGTCCGTTGCCCCATGCATTGATCATCATGGAGCACATGATCGGGTCCGGGAGGTCCATGCTCGAGAAGAACTCGTAGAGCGACATCTCGAGGAACTCGTCGTCCCACGTGGGGACGATCTCCTTGAATATCTTCGTCTCCGGAAGCTCTTCCCGCGGCACACGCCACCGGTGATCGTACGGCGGCGTCCAATACATCGACCGCAGGAACTGCTGCACCTTCGGCTGAAGGTTTGCCATGAACTCGATGTAGAACTTCGCACCGTCGGCCGTGCCGCCGAGGGTCTCGATGAACTTCACCGGGTCGGCGAGCAGGTCCTGGTCGTACTCGTCGCTCCTGTTCTTCAAGTGGCGACCATCGGAAGCGATGGAGATGCTCCCTGACACCTGGGAGAGCCTGAACCCGTATCGGCCGAGCTCCAGCTGCTCGGCACCCGGGCCGGCCGCTCCGTACCAGAACGACGCGTGCGGATCGATCGAGTAGCCCGGCGACGGCTCCGCGTTCTCGGCACCACCACCGATCTCGGGGCGCGCTTCGAGCACGCATACCGAGAAGCCCCACTTCGCCAGGTACGCCGCCGTCCCCAGTCCGTTGGGCCCACCACCCACCACAACGAAGTCGTAGCGCTGGGTGCGCGGCATGCGCCCGCCACCCGCAACCTCGCTCGCCGCCCGCTGCTCCACCGTCGTCACCTCTGACATGCCGCACCTCCTGGTCTCTCTAACCCCTGTTTGGACCTCAGCGGTCGCTATAGCGACCACCTGGGTCCAAACAGGGGGTCGGCCGCCGATCGTGTAATCACGGTTCGGCTGCTTCCAGATCGCTCGGGTCGCCGAGATCGGAGTCGGCCACCGCTCCCTCACCGTTCGACGATTCCTTCAACGCGTCGTCCACGACCTTGGCGTCTCGGGCGTCCTTGACCGACTTCGCTGCTGCCGCTTCCTTCTCCTTGCGCTCTTTCGCCTGCACTCGGACCTTCTCGGCGAACGCCTTGCCGGCCTTCTTGGCTTCTATGACGTGCTCATCGCGGTCACCACTCCAGTGATGAGCCTTCTTGCGCCGGAAAGCAGCCCGCAGCAGGAACCCGATGGTCGTGCGCCGGCCGGCCACCTTCAGGAGCCCGGCGAGATCGTCTTCGCACATGCGGATGGCGAAGTCCCACCGCACGGGTTCCCGGATGGCACCTCGGATCACTATCTCGCGCCCCTCGCGCACGACCACGTACTCACGGAAGTCCATGACGAGCTCTTTGCGGCCTAGACCGCGGGACTGGAGTCGCACCGTGCCTCTTCCGTCTCCCCTAGGCCTTCGCGACCCTGGCGTCGAGGTCGGCACCGACCATCGCCGCGACCTTGAAACCCGAGTCGACGGCCTGATGCGTGCCGCAACCGAAGCCACCGGCGTCGCAACCTGTGATGTAGAGCCCTTCGAGGGGCGTTCGCGCGTCGGGCTTCGACCGGCCGCACTGCCCGATGACCTGCGCCAGCCCGATGCACTCGCCGCCCTGACCGGGAACCACTGAGTCGCGCGTGAGGTTCGACACCGATGCGGCGGTGTACGTCTCTCGCCGGATCAAGTGCTCGAAGATCTCGGGCCAGCACTCGCGCATCGTGGCCTCGGCCTTCTCGATCGCGACCTCGTTCATAGGCGACTTCGGGTCGGCGGATCCGAGCGTGCCCATCTGGATGATCTGGTGCCCTGCGGGTGCGAGGCTCGCGTCGTAGTTCGTCGGGATGCCCACGAAGACAAGGGCGGCGTCGGGCCACTCGCCCCTCTCGGCAGCCGCGTAACGGTCGTCGTCCCACCAGCTCTGGTCGGAGTATGCAGTGGCCATGCCGCCCTTCATGACGGGGGCATCGAGGAAGTAGCGGGCGCCGACGAGTCCCCAGCCTGGCTCCAGTGAACGTATGCGCTCGACGTATGCCTCCGGCAGGGCACCCCGATCCACCAGCGCGAGGATCGTCGGCTGGATCCCGGCGTTCGACACGACCACCGGGGCCCGGTACTCGCCGTCGGCAGTTGCGATGCCCGCCACGCGGCCGTCCTCCACGATCACGCGCTCGACCCGCGTCTTCGCTAGGAACGTACCGCCCTGCGCCACGACGTAGTCGGCCGCGTACTCCGCGAGCTTCCCTACCCCGTCGCCGTGGTAGCGGCCGCCCGTGTTCGTGTAGAGGTCGCGCAGGGTGCGAATCCCCTCGGAGACGGGTATGCGGTTCACCGGGGAGACGAAGACGAGGTTGAGCATCGAGCAGAGGAAGCTGACGATTCCCTCGGGAACCCCGAAGCTGCGTATCCAAGGCAGCATCCCGAGCGTGTCGAAGTCATCGATCTCCTCCTCCGACGCCGTCATGACCACGTTGAAGAGCTCGGCCATCGAGACGAGGTCGTCGTCGGTAGCGCCGTACATCTCCTTCATCCTGCTCACGCCCATCGGGTCCTGGGTCTGATCTCCACCGCCCTCCGCAGCGCGTCCCCGCCACTCGCCCGAAGGCGCCTTGTAGCGCCCCTCACTTGCATCGGGGAGCGGTGGATACAGCTTCGCCCTCGACTCTGCGCCGATCGCCGCGGCCAGCTCGTGCATGCGGGAGTTGTTGGCCGGGGTGCCCCACACGGGCCACATCTCGTACTTGTAGCCGCGCCGTTCGATCGTCATCGCCTTACCACCGGCGCGATCGTTCTTGTCCACGAGCAGCACACGCTTGCCCTGCTTCGCACAGAGAGCGGCGGCGGTGACACCTCCGTACCCGGCCCCGATAACGATCACGTCGTACTCGTTGTCGCTCACTCTGTCTCCTCGTTCCACCAGCCGGGGCGGCTCACCGCGCTCGCCGAACCACATCCCGTCAGGCGTTCTCCTTGCCATCGGGGAAGTAGGTCTTCAGGTACTGCTGGACGTGCTCGGGGTACTCGTAGGGGAACTTGATCTTCAGGTCCGCACAGACGGCGTGCGACGAGATGTAGCCGGGACCCCCGATCACCATCCCGCCCGGGAACATCGACGCACCGCACAGGTAGAGCCCGTCAACGGGAGTGCGACCCGACGAGCAGTCCGTGTCGGGCCGGTTGTTACCCATCTGCAGCGGGTTGTAGTCACCGTGCTTGATGGAGCCGCGCACCATGTTCGGCATCCGCTGCTCGATGGTCTTCGGCGTCTCGAGCACGACGTCGAGCACGGAGTCGGAGAAGCCCTCGTACGTCGCGTCGAGCAGGGCCTTCACATCGCGAACGAGGTCGTCACCCTTCGCTTCCCACGGATAGTCGTAAGGAGCAGGCATCTGGAAGAAGGCGACGTGCTCCCCCTCCTTGGTCGACAGATACGGGTCGAACGCCGTCTCTACGGTGAAATGGCCGGCGATCTTCCGTATCTCGCCCTGCTCGACGGAGTCGAGGACGTTGACGACGTCGTCGAGACCGTCGAAGCCCAGGATCGCAGCGAACGGGTCGGGGAGCCCGATCATCCCGTTGTTCGGGTTCGGCCTCCACTCCGGCTTGTTCTTCAAGGCGAAGAAGACCGTCATCAGAGACCACTTGTCCCACGCCCAGTTCTCGGCGGTGGCGCGGGTGTCCTCGGGTACGGCCTCGGCCGGTAGGAGCCGCAGGAACGTGCTCTTCGGGTCGAGACTCGACAGCACTGCCTTACGCGCCACGATGCGCTGGCCGTCTTCGAGGACGACGCCACTCGCCCTGCCGCCGTCAGTCTCGATCTGGACCACTTCGGCGTTGTCGATGATGATGCCGCCCTGGCGCAGGATCACCCGTGCGAGACCACTTGCCACACGGTGAGAGCCCCCGTACACGAAGGCCTTCTGCTGGCCGCGGTCGATGAGCAGCGGCACGAGGAATCCCATGCCGCTCTCCTGGGGAGAGAGCCCCCACTGGCATGCCATGTAGAGAAGCGTCGCCTTGATCGAGTCGCGGAAGTCGTAGCTCGTGATGAGCTCGTATGCGCTCATCTCGGAGACTTCGAGCATGTCGCGGCCGACCTCGGTCCGCTGCAGGGACTCCGTGAGGTCGACCGGGGCGTCGGGCCCGACGTAGGTTGCCGGGGCGAGGATCTGATCGACGATCTTGCGGAACCGCACCGACATGTTCCCGAATAGCTCGGCTTGATCCAGACCGAACCTGGCGAGCGAGTCGCGCGTGTCTTCCAGGGCACGACAGATGTAGACGAAGTCGTCGCCCATCACCGCGCCTGCCTGACCGTGAGGCTTGTGGTAGCGGGTGCCCAGCTCGGCCATCTCGAAGTCGGTGATCGGCGGCATGTAGTCGCTCATGTAGTGATACGACGCGTGGGTGTTCGCGTAGTGGTGAGGAAAGAGGATCTCCTCGGTTGCGAGCCCGCCGCCGATCTCGTAGCGGCGCTCCACAACGGTCACGTCCAGACCGGCGGCCGTGAGGTAGGCGGCGGCGATGAGGCCGTTCGGGCCGGCACCGATGACCACTACGTCGGTCTCCGACTCCTGCGGGAAGTGGGTCCAGGTCACTTGGTTCCTCCAGGATCATTCTTCATCAGGCACGGCGGCACCCTGTGGGCGGCCGGTTCGAGTGGCTCGTCGCCCGGGCACGAGACACGGCGCCCGGAGTCGCCCAACGCGCCATTCCGCACTTCGCGCAGTGGCCACCGAATACTTATGATGCTGTTTACTTTTGCTCACGCGGGGCGCATTGTCAAGCAAGAGCGGCTAGTACGGCCGCCCCTCGGGACGCCCCTCGGGGAGTCCGAGGTCTCCCAGGATCACCTTCGCCGACTGGTAGCCGGGCGCCGCCGTCGCAGCGCCACCCGGATACGACGACGATCCGCACAGGTAGAGCCCCTCTATCTCCATGCGGTGGCTCGAACCCTCAGGAAATGGTCGGTTCGCACCGCTCTGATCAGGTGTTATCTCTCCCAGGAGGCAGTCGCCCTCCCACATGAGGTTCTTGACCTCCATCTGGTCGGGCGTGTACAGCCGGTGGGCGATGACGTTTCCATGCCCCATGTTCGGCGCGTACTGCGCCCACTTGGACATGAAGGCGTCGTTGTACGTGGCCCTGATCTCCTCCCACTCCCGTGCGCTGAAGCAGCTCGCCTTGGGGAAGAAGAACCATCCCGACGCGCAGTGGCGGCCCGGAGGCGCCTGCGAAGGGTCGAAGATGCTGTTCACCCACGTGCCCGACGCCGGTTCGGGGAGCCGGCCGGTGTGTGCGTCGCGCACGTAGCGGTACACCTCGTCGGGCTCCTCGTACCCGACCACGGTGTACGACGCCCGGTTTATGTCGGTATCCCAGCGCGCCGACTTGTAGTCGGGTGCGTCGTAGAGACAGGCGATGGTGGTGGCGAGCACGGCACTCGGCCCGTAGCGAAAGTCCTTGGCCCGCTTGGCCCAGAGCGGGCTGAGGTTCTCCTCCCCGACGAGGTCGATGAGCGTCTGGCGCACATCGGCGTTCGACGCGACGATCGGCGCCCTGCACTCGGCACCGCCGCGGACCCTCACGCCTACCGCCTTGCCGTCTTCCACGAGGATCCGCTCCACCATCGTGTTCTCGATGAGGTCCACGCCGACGCCGTAGCAGGCCTGGGTCATCGCCTTCGCGAGCGTGTGCGTGCCGCCGAGGGCGAGATGCCAGCACCCCATCATCCACATCAAGCTCAGCAGCGGGCCGGTGCCGCTGCCGACCTGATCGAGCGGCGCGCCGAACTCGACGCTCGTCCTGTACAAGAACGTGCGCAGCTCCGGGGTCTCGTACAGCTCATCGATGACGGCCTTGGGGGTCTTCTTGGTGTAGTGGGCCGTGATGCCCATGTCGCCGAACATGCTCTCGACGAGCAGCCCCTGCATGTCGCCGGCCGCGGGGTTTGGCGGGTTGTACATACCGAGCGCCATCAGGTCGCCGAACGACATCGTCCGCTTCTTTATCTCGACGAACGTCTCGGCGTCGGACTTCGAGTAACGGGCGATGCTCTCGTAGGTGCGATCGAGCCCGTCGTTGCGATGCACGACTATGGGAGGCCGGCCATCGGCAAACGCTATGCCGGCCTGCACCTCGGGGACTACCGAGCGGAGACCGAGATCCGCCAGAGCGAAGTCGGGGATCATCGGCATGATGTCGAAGAACTCCATGTAGTTCGCGTGCATGTTGAACCGGAAGCCGGGAAGCAGCGGCTCCTCGGTGTTGATGCCGCCGCCCTCCTCGTGTCGGCGCTCGAACACCGCGACCTTCAGACCCGCACGCGCTAGGTAGGCGGCGCAGCACAGGCCGTTGTGCCCGGCTCCGACGATGATCGCGTCGTACTCCTGGGTGGTCAACATGCCTCCGACCTACGGCTTGGTGCTTCGCACAACCCACATCGCGAAGAACTGCGCTCCACCGCCATATGCGTGTCCCACGGCGGTGCGTGCGCCGTCCACCTGATGCTCCCCGGCCATGCCCCGAACCTGAAGTGCGGCCTCCAGGAAGCGCAGCATCCCCGATGCTCCGATCGGGTTCGACGAGAGCACGCCGCCCGACGGGTTGACCGGCATCGCGCCATCGATCTCCGTGTCGCCGGCATCCACGAGCCGCCAGCCTGCACCCTCGACCGCGAAGCCGAGATTCTCGAGCCACATCGGCTCGTACCAGGAGAACGGCACGTAGATCTCGGCCACATCGACGTCACGCATCGGGTCGGTGATGCCGGCCTGCGCGTACACATCCGCCGAGCACTGCCTCCCACCGAGCGGGTTGACCGGGTCGCGGCCCGGGATCTGGAGCATCTCGCTGCGCACCGCCGTGGCGTGCACCCACGCAACCGGCTTCGTTGCACCGTCGGCGACGGTCTCGCTCGCGAGCACCATCGCCGCAGCGCCGTCGGAGGAGGGGCACGACTCGAAACGGCGCACCGGATCCCACACCATCGGAGAGTCGCGCACCTTCTCCATCGTGATATCGGCGAGGTGCAAGTGCGCGTACGGGTTCTTGCAGGCGTTGAGCCGATCCTTGACGGCAACCTTCCACCCGATGTGCTCGGAAGCGCCCGAGCGGGCGATGTACGCACGGATGTGCGGCGCGAAGTACCCGCCTGCACCGACGCTACCGCTGCGCCCGCCGCCGATCCCCCAAGTAGCGTCACCCTCGGACTGCTTCTCGTACGCGACGGTGAGCACCCGATCGTGTATCCCGGACTGCACCAGGTGCGTCGCGACGATCGCGGTCGACCCACCGACGCTCCCGGCAGTATGAACCCGCATGATCGGCTTTCCCGTCGCGCCGAGCGCATCGGCGAGATACAGCTCGGGCATCATGACACCCTCGAGCGAGTCCGGCGCCTTGCCTATCACGACCGCGTCGATGTCCTTCCAGACCAGCTCCGCATCTTCGAGCGCGCGCAGCGCCGCCTCGCGCACGAGTCCGGCCATCGAGAGGTCGGATCGGCTCTTGGCGTGCTTCGTCTGGCCGGTGCCGACGACCGCGCAGCGCTGCGCCATCAGTCACCCTCCAGCACGCACACGAGGTTCTGCTGCAAGCACGGGCCCGACGCCGCATGAGCGAGCGCCCGGTGACGCCCATGTTCCCGCACCTGCCGGTACGCCTCTCCGATGCGCACCAGACCGGTCGCCATGATCGGATTAGATGCGAGAGCACCACCCGAGGGGTTGACGATCACGTCGTCTCCCAGGCCCAGAGCATCGCGCAGGATCAGCTCCTCGTGACTGAAGGCGGCGGTCAGCTCCGCCACTTCGACAACACCGTCACCGGCCCCCGCTGCGATCCCTGCCAGCCTGCACGACTCCGATCTGCTCAGATCCCGCATGCCCGGGTAGTGCTGCTCGATCCGGTGTGCGATTCCCGTGATCCACGCCGGGCGCTCGCACACCTCCCGCGCCTTGTCGCCTACTGCGAGGACGACCGCTGCCGCGCCGTCGGAGGTAGGCGGGCAGTCGTGCGCCCGCAGCGGGGCAACCACGTACGGCTCGCCGAGTAGCGCGTCGATGTCGGTGACACCCTCGCCACTCTGCTGCAAGCTCGCGTTCGCAGCAGCGGCGCGACGGCTTCGGATCACCACCTCGGCCATCTCCCTCTCCGTCAGCTTCCCGGCGTCCAGGGCGGCCCGCGCTTGGAGCGCCGCGGCGGAGACGTGATCGAATCCGAGCGGAGCCAGGTAGTAGGGGTCTGTCTGCAACGTGAGGACCTCACGCAGGTCGCAGCGCGAAGACATGCCCGACGCGTATACCAGAGCGGTGTCGACATCGCCGTGCTGCAGCCTCACCCACGCCTCGTACAGCGCCCAGGCGCCGTCCATCTCCACGTGCGACTCGGAGATCGGCGGCCACGCCCCGGTCACCTCGAGCAACGACACGAAGGCGAACGAAGCACCGGTCAGGTAGTCGGCGCTTCCGGAGCATGTGAAGCCGATCTCCTTGCGCGGCACTCCCGAGCGAGCGATCGCCTCGTCCACCACCGGAAAGAGCATCTGGGTTTCGCTGTCGTCGACCTGGGCGCTCGCCACCGATGCATACGAGACAACCGCTACGTCTCGAACTCCCGCACCGCTTGCTCGTTCGCCGGCCATCAGAAGACGTGGTCCGCGAACTCGTCGGCCCGTGCGTCGGGCTCACCTGTGGGCACCCAGCTCGGGATCGCGGCGCCGAACCCCAGTCGGCCCACCGACTCGCCTGTGCGCACTCCGTCGCGACTCCACGCGGCTCGGACCCGTCTGCCCGTCCGCACCTCGTCGTGTGGTATCCCTTCGATGCGCTGCTGGCCGATCGTCGAGTCGGCGCCCGCGAGCAGGATGTTCGCGAGCACGTACTCCTCGGTCTCCGTCTGGCCCGGGTACTGGATCGGCACGACGACGGTGAAAGAGGTGATCACTCCGCGATCGCCGACTTCGACCTCCTCTGGGGTCAGCACCGAGCAGATCGGGCAGAACCCCTTCGGGGGCACGTACACCTTCGCGCAGGCCGGGCAGCGCTGACCCGTGATGACGCGCTGCGCGAGGCGCTCCTCGAACCGGCGCTGCAACCGACTGACCGGCGTGTGGTAATCGATCTCGATGCGCTGCGCCATGACAACGACCGGCTCGGTCATGCGAGCACCCGACGATCGGCCTCGAAGCACTCGAGATCGGTGATGTGTCCCCGGCGCTCCGCACGCCATCGGGCATGAACCCGCATCCCCCGGCGCACCTCGTCGGGCGACGCAGCGTCGAGAGCGTGCAGCAGCGAGCTGTCGGCGCCATCGAGACGAACCATCACCCACGCGAACGGCCGGTCGAGTGGATGTGTGCGCAGCGGATCGCTCACCCACGCCCACGCCTCCACCACTCCGGTGTCGGCGACGTCGACGATCTCGCCGGTAGCGTCGCCGGTCTCCGGGTCGTACTCGAGCGGGGGGACGAGCACCTTCCCGGAGAGGGTGCGCGCGCCGACGAACCGGCAATCCCTCAGTGCGCCGAGAAACGCACCCACGACCGGCCCGACACTCCTCTTGTAGGGGAATTCGAGGGTGAACGTGCTGTCGTCCATCGCCATCGGCCGTGATTACAACACATCCGGTTAACCATTTCAAACGCACAAAGAGATCCCTCGCGCCCGAAGGGGCCTCGAGGCACAGCCACAGACGCAGCGCCTGTGGCGCAGCGTGAGGCCGGCCCCACAGGGGTTCTGGTAGTGCAATGGATACCCCCCCCTCCGCCCATTCCACCCGGAGGCCGATGAGCGAGACGCCCCGCAGTCTGCGAACGGCCGGGATGCTCGTCACCCCGGATCCCGCCCGACCCTGACGATGACGGCGTCGTACCCCGGCATTGGACTGCCGCGCCGACGCGTGGTCAAATACTTAGCATGGCCTTCAATATCGCGGATCTCTTCGAGCACACCGCCGACGCCGTGCCGGACCGGACGGCAGTCATCACCCCGGACGCGCGGGTCACCTACCGGGAGCTGGACGAGCGGGCCAACCGCCTCGCCTCGCACCTGGCCGCCCACGGCGTCGCTCGCGGGTGCCATGTAGGCATCTACTCCAACAACCGCGTGGAGTTCGTAGAGGGCATGCTGGCGGCCTTCAAGCTCCGCGCCGTACCCATCAACGTCAACTTCCGCTACCTCGAGGACGAGCTCGAATACATCTTCGACGACGCCGACCTCGTCGCGCTCATCCACGAACGTCGATTCTCGCCGCTCGTCGCCGCGGTGCTTCCCCGCACGCCGAAGATCACACACGTCATCCTCCTCGAAGACGGCAGCGACGCGGCGGCACCGAGCCCCGACGCGGTCGAGTACGAAACGTCGCTGGCGTCGGGCTCTCCCGAGCGCAAGTTCGAGCCGCGCGCCGATGACGACCTGTACATCCTCTACACCGGCGGGACGACAGGGAATCCCAAGGGCGTGATGTGGCGCCACGAAGACGTGTTCCGCACTCTCGGCGGCGGCATCAACGTGCAGACCGGAGAGATCGTCCCCACCGACACGACGCTCTCCGAGCACGCCGCACAGAGCACCCCGATGATCTCGTTCCCCACCGCGCCCCTGATGCACGGCAGCGCCCAGTGGGGCACCTTGGGCGGGCTCTTCCAGGGCAACACCATCGTGCTGATACCGAAGTTCGACGCACGCGCAGTGTGGGAGATCGTGCAGCGGGAGCACGTGAACGTGATGATGATCACGGGCGACGCCATGGCACGCCCGCTCGTCGAGGCACTAGCGGACAGCAGCTACGACACGTCGTCACTGATCGCTGTCTCCAGCACCGCGGCCGTCTTCTCGCCGTCGGTTCGCGACGAATTCATGGAGCTCCTCCCGAACGTCTACTTCACTGAGGCGATCGGCTCGTCGGAGACCGGGTTCAGCGGAATGTCGGCGATCTCGAAGGGCAGCGGGCAGAAGGGAGGCGGACCGAACGTCCAGCTGGGTCGCGACACCATCGTCATCGGCGACGACGGCAAGCCCGTCAGCCCCGGCTCCGGTGAGGTCGGGCGTGTCGCCCGCAGTGGCAACGTGCCGCTCGGCTACTACAAGGACCCCGGGAAGACGGCGCAGACGTTCGTGACGATCAACGATGTGCGGTACTCGATACCCGGCGACTTCGCGATGGTCGAGGCCGACGGCACGATGACTCTGCTCGGCCGCGGCTCGGTGTGCATCAACTCGGGCGGCGAGAAGATCTACCCGGAAGAGGTGGAAGCCGCCCTCAAATCACACGCCGACGTATTCGACTGCCTGGTCGTCGGCATGCCCGATGAGCGGTGGGGGCAGGCCGTCGCCGCCGTGGTGCAGCCGCGCGCCGGCTGCTCCCCCTCGCTCGCGGATCTCGCTGCGCACGTGCGCAAGAGCCTCGCCGCCTACAAGGCTCCCCGCGCGCTGTTCCTCGTCGACGAGATCCAGAGGCATCCGAGCGGAAAGCCGAACTACCCGTGGGCCCAGGAGCACGTGCGAAGCGCACAGGCCCGGACTTGACGCCTCGCCCCGGCGGGAGTGAATCCGCCGGCGCGCACTCCTCGTCCGTACCCGCCACCGACGGCATGCAGACCCGCCCGGACGCCCACGCTCCTCCCGCCCACCTCGACGCGGCCAAGCTGTTGTTCGGCAGTGCGGACTTCCGGAACTACTGGTTCTCGTCGGCGGTGTTCGGCCTGGGCATCTGGGGATACATCACCGCGCAGGGCTGGGTTGCTCTGGAGCTAACCGACGACGCCTGGAAGGTGAGCATCGCCAGCGTCTTCTACTTCCTGCCGATGTTCCTATTTGCACTCCCCATGGGCGTCGTCGCCGACAGCCGGGATCGGCGCAAGACCGCGATCGCCGCACGCCTCGGCGCCGGCGTCCTGATCGTCGTCATGACCGTGCTCGCCGCGACGGACCGGCTCACCTATCCACTGCTTCTGTTGTTCGCATTCCTGATCGGCACGTCCATCATCGCCGAGATACCTGCGCGCCAGGCGTACGTCGGTCAGATCGTCCCGCGTACCCACCTCATGCAGGCTGCCGCGCTCACCGAGGTGCAGGGAGGTTTCTCGCGGTTCCTCGGACCGCTCTCCGCCGGATGGCTGCTTCACCAGTTCGGCCCGGGCGGCGGTTTCGGCATGTTCGCCGCGACGAACTTTCTCTTCGTGTGGTTCTTCTTTCGCATCAAGGTCTCCGGCGCGGTTCCCCGTGCCCCGGGCGCGCCGCATCCCTTCAGGCAGATGCTCGAAGGATTCCGCTACCTTGGCGCCCACAAGGACGCTCTCTCCGTCGCGCTCATAAGCATCGGCGCCGGAATCTTCGGCTGGACATACCTGGCGCTGATGCCGCTGATGGCCAAGCACGCCCTGCACGGCAACGCCGTGACGAACGGCTTCCTCGGCATGGCAGTCGGCCTGGGATCAGTGCCTTTGTCGCTGACGCTCGCGACGAGCCGCAGCCTCACCTATCAGGGCCGAGCTTTTGTAGGCACCGCGCTCATCTGGGCCTGCGGCGTGATCCTCTTCTCGGTGTCACGCACGGTTCCCCTCGCGATCGCCGCGCTGTTCGTCGCAGGCTTCGGCTTCGGTGGCCAGGCGATCCTCCAGCGCGCGCTGCTGCTACGGATCGTCGACCGCCTGTACCAGGGCCGTGTCTTCGGCACGATGATGCTCACGTGGGGTGCCAACATCATCGGGACTCTCGGGGCCGGTGCACTCGCCCGCAGTCTCGGTGTCCCTCTCGTCATCGGCATCTCGGGAGCAGCCATCGTCGCGGTCGTCGGCTCGGTCGTCGCCTGGAACCCCAAGCTTCTTCGCCTCTAACGCCACCCACGCCCCCCCTCTCCCGTTCTTGCGTCAGAAACTCGCAACTATTGCGAGTTTCTGACGCAAGAACGGGGGTGAAGGGGGCTAAGGGAGGCTAGCGGGGGACGCGGGGCATTCGGAGGCCGGCGGCGCCGATGATCTCGCGCTGGATCTCGTTCACGCCTCCGCCGAAGGTGCCTACGACCGCCGCGCGATTGCCCTGTTCGAGCTTACCGGCGAGAGCCGCTCCCGGCGATCCCGCTTGGAGTGCCCCCTCGGGCCCGAGCACCTCCATCAGCAGGCGCAGGCTCTCGATCCGCAGCTCGGTCCCGTAGACCTTCATCGCCGACGCGTCCGCAGGATTCAGTCTCCCGTGCTCCTGCATCGACGCGACGCGCCAGTTGAACAGCTCGGCTATCTCGGCCTTCGCCCTCACTCGGGCGAGGTTCAGGCGCACCCATTCCTTGTCGATCATGCGCGACCCGTCGGCCGCCTTGGTCGTGCGTGCCCAACCGATCACCGCTTCCAGATCACGGAAGATCCCCGCTGCCGGACCGAGTGCTACACGCTCGAAGTTGAGCTGCGTCGTGATGAGCTTCCATCCTTGGTTCACCTCGCCGACGACCATGGATGCCGGCACGCGCACGTCTTCGTAGTACGTCGCGTTCGTGTGGCCTCCACCGAGCGTCCAGATCGGCGTCCACGAGAACCCGGGGCTCTTCGTGTCGACTATCAGTATCGAGATCCCCTTGTGCTTGGGTGCTTCGGGGTCGGTTCGGCACGCGAGCCAGATGTAGTCGGCGTCGTGTCCACCCGTTGTGAATACCTTCTGCCCATTGACTAGATACTCGTCGCCGTCGAGCACGGCGCGCGTCTGGAGCGAAGCCAGGTCCGTTCCCGCATTCGGCTCGGAGTATCCGATCGCGAAGTGGATCTCCCCTGCGAGTATCCCGGGTAGGAACCTGCGCCTCTGCTCGTCGGTGCCTCGATCGGCGATCGTGGGACCGACCGTGTTGAGCGTCACCATCGGGATCGGCACGTCGGCCCTCGCAGCTTCGTCGAGGAAGATGAGCTGCTCCACGGGCCCGAGTCCGCGTCCCCCATACTCCTTGGGCCAGCCGACCCCCAGCCAACCGTCCTCCCCCATCCGGCGGACCACCTTGCGGTAGCCGGGACCCATGCTCTCCGTGCGCGCCTCGGCCCTCTCGTCGGGCGTCATGAGGCTGCCGAAGTACGCGCGCAGCTCGGCCCGCAGTGCCTTCTGCTCGTCGGTGAGGTCGATGAACACAGCGCCTCCTCAGACCGGTTCCGCGGCGAGCATCTCGCCAATTCGCAGGAGCTGCGCGCTTGCCCCGCCCAGGGTCAGCTCGAGCTGCTTCGCCCAAAGGAAGTAGCGGTGAATCGGGTAGTCGATGTCGACGCCCATCCCTCCGTGCAGGTGCTGGCAGGCGGCGGCAACACGCTGACCTCCGTCGGCAACCCAGAACTTCGCGATCGCCAGCGCCTCGTCTGCCGGACGCCCCTCTGCGAGCAGCCAGATCGCCGACCACGTCGCGGCACGGATCGCCTCGACATCCACGTATGCGTCCGCGGCCTTCAGGGTCGCCCCCTGGAACGTGGCAAGTGGGCGGCCGAACTGCTCGCGCTCCGAGATGTATCCGGCGGTGATGCGCAACGCACGGTCGAAGAGACCTACCGCTGTCGCGCAGATTCCGGCCAACGCTCGCCGGTGAACCGATCGCACGACGTCGAGCCCCGAGGACGGCTCCCCGATCACTGCAGATCCGTCGACGATCGCACCGTCGAGCTCGAGGTTCGCCTGCGGCTCGCGACTCGTGCATCGAGTCGCCTCGACTTCCACGCCGGTGGAGCCGGGATCCACCAGGAACACACCGGCCGACCTGTCGCCCGTGCTCGCCGAGACCAGGATCTTCTCGGCGAGCGCCCCGTAGGGAACGCCGACCTTGCAGCCGTCGAGCCGCCACCCCGACCCCTCGCGCCGCGCGCCTGTGAGCGGGGCCAGCGGGTCGGCGTCGCCGGGCTCTTGCAGGGCAGCGGTCAGCAACGAAGACCCGTCGATCACGCTGGGTAGGTGAGCGGCGCGCTGCTCGGGAGTTCCGTGCTCGGCGATCGTCATCGCCGCCAGTCCGACCGACGCGAGAAGCGGCACGGGCGCGACGTGTGCGCCCACTTCTTCCAGGAGAACGGCCAGCTCCATCATGCCGTAGCCCATGCCACCCGAGCTCTCGGGTAGAGCTACACCGAGCAGGTTTGCCCGGGCGAAGTCGTCCCAGACGCGCCGATCGAAGTCGACGCCGGCCTCGACCTCTTTCAGCCGCTCCGGAGTGATCCGCTCCGAGAGGATCTGGGCCGCGAGGCCGCGCAGGTCGTCCTGAACCTCGCTGAACGTGAAGTCCATCTCACCTTCCTCTCGCCTGTGCCCACCGCACCGTCACTTGCCTTCGCCGATCCGGCCCGTCGTGTGCTCCGCCTCTCGCGGCGCGATGAAGATGCCCTCCGCCTCGCAGAGCACCTCACCGTCGACCGACGAGCGTCCCCACATGAAGACCTTGCGCCCCTCGATGTGATCGACGCCGGCCTCGTAGTCGATCCGCCTGAACAGTGGCGTCGGCCTGCGCATGACAACAGTGAGCGTTCCGGTGTAGCCGGCCTGGCCCGAAACCTCCTGGGCAACTCCGAGCAGCTCGTCGAACGCCCCCAAGACGACCCCACCGTGAACGTGGTCGAACGGGCCCTCGTGGCGCCGTTCGTAGGTCGCGCTCCCCGTCGTGATCTCGCCTGCGCGTACCAGTGTCAACGGAGCGGACACCGGGTTGCTGCGTCCGCTTATGGGGCTGCGCTCGGTAAGCGCCGCCGGCCAGCCCGAGGCGCGGTTGAGACCCCCACCTTCACGGTGCGAGGGAAGGGCATCGACACGTGCCGACGCGGCTGCCAACGCTTCCCGGACTGCCTCGAGCTCGACCGCTTCGGTCGCGGTGGCGTCGAGGAGCGCCACGCGTTCAACAAGGGTTCGCGCCTCATTGCTGATGCGATGCATGAGATCGCGCCGCCGGAGCTGCTCCCCGGTCAGCTCGAAATCGCCGTGCAGCAGGCCGTGGTGCACGTGCGGATCAGGATCCGCGTCGGTCACAGCCGCTCCAGGATGGTCGCCGTCGCGAGCGCTCCACCACAGCACATCGATATGAGCGCCGTAGACAGATCTGCACGCTCCAGCTCGTGCAGCGCCGTCGTGATCAAGCGGCTGCCCGTAGCACCGACCGGGTGACCGAGCGCGATAGCCCCGCCGTTCACGTTCTCCTTGTCCATGTCGGCACCCGTGACTAGACCCCACGACACGACAACCGACGCGAACGCCTCGTTCACCTCGAAGATATCGATGTCGGAGATCTTCATTCCGGCCCGATCCAGCACGCGCGCTGTCGCTTCCGGAGGACCGTCGAGGTGGTAGTAGGGGTCCGATCCGACCAGCGCCTGCTGGATGATCCTCGCCCTGGGCTTCAGACCGAGCTCCCTCGCCCGATCTGCCGACATCCACAGCACCGCTGCGGCGCCGTCGGAGATCTGCGAGGAGGTTCCGGCGGTGTGGATGTTGCCTTCGCCGAGAACCGGCTTCAGCCGCTCGAGTCCTTCCTTGGTCGTCTCGCGCAGCCCCTGGTCACGATCGACCACCTTGGTTCCGCCCGTCGGATTGCGGTCGGCATCCACCGTCGGTGCTTCTACCTTCAAGACCTCACGGTCGAAGCGCCCTTCGCTCCAAGCACGTATCGCATGCTCTTGCGATGCGACGCCCAGCCACTCGATGTCGTCTCGCGTGATGCCGCGGTTCTGGGCGATGCGCTCTGCTGCCTCGAACTGGCCGGCCATGTCCCACGGCCAGGGCTCCGGTCGTGAGGTTCCCGGCCCGTTCACACCGTTCGAACCGAGCGGCACGCGACTCATTGCCTCGACGCCGCACGCGAGGCCGATGTCCATGGCTCCCGCCCCGATGAGGTTGGAGATGAAGTGGTTCGCCTGCTGCGACGAGCCGCACTGGCAGTCGACGGTCGTCGCCGCCACCGAGTACGGCAGCCCGGCGCCGAGCCACGCGTTGCGCGTGACGTTCGAGCTCTGCTCGCCTGCCTGGGTCACACAACCCCCGACGATCTGCTCGACCTGCGACGGCTCGATGCCGGCCCGCTTCACGACCTCGATCTGCGCCGTCGCCAGCAAGTTCGCGGGGTGCATGCCCGACAGCCACCCGTTTCGCTTGCCGATCGGCGTGCGCGCCGCCTCGACGATCACCGCTTCTGCCATGGGGTTCCTCTCTTCGGGCCGGGCCACACGGCCCGGCCGATCCGGCCTCCTGGATCACCTCGTCGCCGCAGTCACGTCCTCCCAAGGATCAGACCGCTCGTCGGCACGCCGGTGCCGGCCGTCACGATCACGTGCTCGACGCCACGCACCTGATTCACCGACGTTCCCCGCACCTGCCGAACCGCTTCGGCGATGCCGTTCATCCCGTGGATGTACGCCTCCCCGAGCTGTCCGCCGTGCGTGTTGATGGGCAGGCCCCCGCCCATCTCGATGTTGCCACCACGGATGAACTCCTTCGCCTCGCCGCGGGCGCAGAAGCCGAGCTCCTCGAGCTGCACGAGAACGAAAGGCGTGAAGTGGTCGTAGATCACGGCGGTCTGCACGTCGGACGGCACGAGGCCCGACTGCTCCCACAGCTGCCGGCCGACGAGCCGCATCTCGGGGAGGCAGGCGATCTCGTCGCGGTAGTAGCTCGTCATCGACTCCTGATCCCAAGAGGATCCCTGCGCGGCGGCCTCGATCGCCACGGGGACCTGCCTCAGATCGCGTGCTCTCTCCGGCGTCGTGACGATGATCACCTGTCCGCCGTCGCTCTCCTGACAGCAGTCGAGAAGGCGCAGCGGCTCGACGATCCAGCGCGAGGCCTGATGATCCTCCAGTGTGATCGGCCTCTCGTAGAACCACGCCTTCGGGTTCGTAGCAGCGTGTTTACGGTCGGCTACGGCAACGCGGCCGAAGTCCTCACTCGTCACCCCGAACTCGTACATGTAGCGGCCGGCGAACATGGCGACCCACGACGCCGGAGTGACGAGGCCGAAGCGCGCGTACCAGTCGTACACGAGCTCGGGGCCGGTGCGGTCGGCGCGCCCGAACCGGAACCCTGACCGCTCGTTGAACGCTCGGTAGCAGACGACCACTCGGGCCACGCCCGTTGCCACGGCCATCGCGGCCTGCATCACCGTCGCACACGCCGCGCCGCCTCCGTGATCGACACGGCTGAAGAAGGTGAGCTCCGGGATTCCGACCGAGCGCGCGATCGCTATCTCGGTGTTCGAGTCGTGGCTGTAGGTGACCATGCCGTCGACGTCGGCCGCGTCGAGTCCTGCGTCGGCGAGCGCGTCGACTACCGCCTCTGCGGCGAGCTGGAGCTCGGACCGGCCGGAGCACTTCGAGAACTCGGTCGCTCCGATGCCGGCGATCGCCGCCCGGCCGCGCAGATCGGCGGTCACGAGGAAACTGCTTCGCGCTCTACTACGGACTGCGATCCCATCACCGGCAACGCGAGCCGCACGGTTCCGGTGACGTGATCGCCGAGGCTGTTGGTGCCGACCACGACTACTTCGACGATGCCCCGGCCGCCGGCGATCTCCTTCGACGTGACGCGACCGGCGAGCGTCATGGTGTCGTAGGCGTAGTTGGGAGCTCCGAGACGGATGGAGACGCTCTCGAGCATCGCCTCGGGACCCGTCCAGTCGGTCACGAATCGCCCCACGAACCCGTTCGTCGTGAGGATGTTCATGAAGATGTCCTTCGAGCCCTTCCGGTGCGCGAGGTCGCGATCGTGGTGCACGTCCTGGTAGTCGCGCGTCGCTATCGCCGTAGAGACGATGAGAGTGGGAGTGAGGTCGATGCAGAGCTCCGGCAGCTCCGCACCGATCTCGACTTCTTCGTACTGCAGCGTTGTCGCACGCGCCCCGGCGGCACCCATGCCACTCATGACCGCGGCCTCCACTGCGGGTTCATCTGCCCGTCTTCGGCGCGCACGTACGTGACCTCCACGGGCATGCCGATCACAGCGTTCTCGGGTGCTACGTCGAGGAGGTTCCCGATCACGCGCGTCCCTTCCTCGAGGGCGACGAGAACTACGGCGAATGGACCGTCGCGCCCCGGCACAGGGGGGTGATGGTGCACGACGAAGCTGTATACCTCGCCACGTCCGCTCGCGACCACGTGGTCGCGAGCCAGTGAGCGGCAGTAGGGGCACATCGGCCTAGGGGGATGACGGAGCCGCCCGCAGGAGGTGCAACGCTGGATCCTCAGCTCGCGCTGCTCGGCACCCTCCCAGAAGAAGGCAGCATCGATCGGCGGCGACACGGCAGGCGTCGCGGGCGCCTGTTTCGAGTCAGCCTCGTCGCCGGTCGCAGCAGGCGCCGCCTGCTTGCCCGTACCGGGCTTGAACTTGAGGATGCGGAACCGCATCTCGCCGACTGCCTCACCGTTCTGGTCGCGGAACGTCTGCAAGGTCGTGAGGAAGTAGCCCTCTCCCAGCCCCGTGCGCTTGAAGTCGGAGATCGACTCGACCGTGCCGGTCGCAGTCAGGAGGTCGCCGGGCCGCAGGTAGCGGTGGTAGGTCTGCTCGCAGTTGGTTGCGACAACTCCCAGGTAGCCCGCGCCGTCGAACGCGCTCATCAACGCCGACTGCGTATCGTCGGCCCCGCGAGCCTTAGGTTGCTCGAGCCCCTGCATGGTCCACACCTGGAGCGCCGTAGCCGGAGCGACGATTCCGCCGAAGACGCTGCCGGCTGCGAAGGCCTGGTCCGTGTACACGGGGTTGCGATCACCCAGGGCGTCGGTCAGGTGACGGATCATCGGCTGGTTCACCGGGTCGCGTGCTACGAGGGGAACCCCGTACGGCTCCCCGACGAACTTCTCGAGACTCTCCCGAAAGGGGTCGCCTGAGCGCACCGCCGACCGGGAGTCCAGCTCGCTCACGACATCCTCCATTAAGCGGTGCTCCGGGTGCGGTCACCCGCTCTCGACCCGGGACCTCGGGCGAATTCAACTAGAACGCGTTCTAACAATAGGAAGCGGCGGCACGCGTGTCCAGTCGCAGCGCACCGGCGCGTTCAGATGATCTTCGTCGACGAGAACGCCTTGCGCGTCAGGAGCCCGATCGCGCGCCGCGGCGGCCACCGCGCGCCGCCACGGCACCTCCCCGACCCGATCTCGCGTCCCGATCCGCTTCGATGTTCTCGGAGGCCGCGACCTTGCGGGAGGCCTCGGCACGATCGATGGCGTCCACAACTAGGGCGACACCCGCGACCACGGTCTCGAGCTCGTCGGGTGTCAGCCACCGTACGACCTCCTCGAACTAGTCGCGGCCGACCTCGGAGAAGCGGTCGAGCGCCTTCCATCCCTCGGGCGCAACGGCGCAGATCACGGCGCGGCGGTCCTCTGGATCGCGCTCCCGCTCGACGAGCCCCTTCGCCACGAGGCGGTCGATGAGACCAGTCGCCGCCGGGAGGCTTATCCCGAGACGTGCGGCGATCGACGTCATCCGGTCGGGGCCCTCGGCGAGCAGGGTCAGGGTGCGGAGCTGTGCCCGGGTGAGTTCCAGGTCCTCCCAGAGATCGAGGGGTCCGGCACGAACCTGGTGATAGATGTGCGAGAGGAGGTCGAAGAAGCGTCCGACCAGCTCGGGGTCGTGCTGCGACGACTCATCGACCTTCTGCCCTCGAGCGTCCTGCGCTGCTGACACCGCTACCTGCCCCGTTAGAACATTGCTTCGCTTTGCACGAAATATACGCCGAAGGTCAACTCTCCGGGCGGATTGCGCACGCCCAGCGCGCATCTGCGCCCCAGGAAGGCCCGCGCGGGCCTCACTCTCCACTTCTCCGCCCCGCAGACCCTGCCACCGCCGGTCTCGGTCGGCGCGCGTCGCCGCCGGGGTCCGCGCGTCGCCGCCGGGGTCCGCGCGTCGCCGCCGCCGCTGGTCAATCCTTGTGGTGCTCGTCGCACGAACCTCTTACAAGAGCGCCGCCTAGAAGGTGTAAGGCGCACCGCTCCGCTCGGATCTCCTCCCTAGTGCGAACCGGGAGAGCATCCCGGGGCGCGCACCGAGACAGCACCCTGCGCACACGACCGCCAACCCGAGGAGAACCCGATGCGCAACCACACGACAGCACGAATACTGATCCCGAGTCTCGCCCTGGCACTCGCTCTCGCAGGATGTGGGGGCGACGACGACAGCAAGACCGCCGCCTCCGACGAATCACCGTCGAGCGCAGGCACTCCCGCCAGCACCACAGCGGAAGCGGCCACCTCGACTGCCGTAGCTACCAGCACCGGACCGACCTCGGAGACCACGGGCTCCGAATCCAGTGCCGGCCTCGACCTTGCCGACGGGCGCCACCCCGCATATGCGACCGGTATCGACGTGGCGGCGCGCACGCTCACCTTCGACGTGATCCAGTTCCTCACCGGCGCCGACGCGGCCGCCGCCTACCACGCCGCCAACCCGACCGACCTCGACGGCCTGATCGGCGACTACTACATCCTCGACGAGAACCCGAGGCTGCGCACCGCGCCGGTTGCGAACGACGTAAGCGTGATGCTGGTGCGACTCGCCGAAGACTCGAGCGCCGACAGCACCCCGGGAACCTTCGAGGAGCTGCCCGCCTACTTTGCGGCCACGGGGCCCGGACAAGGCGCGGCGATCTCAGCATCTCCGTACTGGATCACCATCGAGTCGGGCGTGATCACCGGAATCGAGGAGCAGTACCTTCCGTAGAGCGGTAGCCGCTACTCGATCGGGACGACAGGGCGGCCATCGTCGTCGAGCTGGTGCAGGTACTCGGAGATCCCGTAGCCCGTGCGGCCCTCGTACGTCCAGCGCGCCAGGCCCTCGTTGAGCAGCGTGTGGTGGTCCCCGTGTCCGTCGACCCCGACTGCCACGCGCAGCAGGTCGGCGCGCAGCTCGTGGACACGCCCGCGCTTGTCGGTTGCGCGCACATCGGTGACCCGGTGGGTGATCCCATCGTCCTCCAGCTCGGTGCGCACGTCCCAGCGAGCGATGCTCGTGTACTCACCGTCGCGCCACACCCACCCCCGATGCAGGTCGCCCGCGTCGGTGCCGATGCGTATGCCGCCGAAGTGCACGTCGTCTCCGATGTTTATCGAGAACCACCTCCACATCCTCGGGCCGCCCCAGCGCCGCGGACCCCACGACTTGTCGCGGTTCCCCCGTGCGTCACCCAGGACGTAGCGGACGCCACCCGACTCGATCCATCCCGTCCAGTGGCCCGCCTGCTCCAGGTGGCCCTTGCCCACCGACCGCCGGGTCGCCGTTGTGGCGCCCCGTCCGGCACGCCCCTGACCGTCGGTTCCGATAGCGGGGGCCAGCGCATCGAAGGTGGCGTCGAGAGCGACGCGCGTGCCGGTGAAGGCCGACGGATCAGCGAGATCGCGCACCAAGGCGTCGGCATCGGCGGTGATCCGCCACCTGCGCATCGGCTCGATTCGTTCGTACCTCACGCCTGCAACCTGCAGATCCGTGTCGATCATCTCCCTCTGCTCGCGCATCCCTCCCGTCTGTGCCAGGAGCGTGCCCGGCAGCCAGAGTGACAGGCCGACATCGATCGTCTCCTCGTTGGG
>Ga0172375_10003866_pt1 | contig 22490 bp, 23 predicted proteins | sample LakKiv1m_FD_114537 | JGI IMG/M metagenome (GOLD analysis project Ga0172375, IMG submission 114537) | Freshwater microbial communities from Kabuno Bay, South-Kivu, Congo - kab_092012_11.1m | ecosystem: Environmental > Aquatic > Freshwater > Lake | place: Democratic Republic of the Congo... | reverse complement strand
TTTTAGTTTGTTCTGGGATGCTTGGGCTAAGGTGCAGGAGCAGTTTGTCGGCCGAAATAAACTAGATTATCAGAAGATGGCCTATGGCGCTATTTCCGGAATGTTGGCTTCTCTGAATGATCCCTATACGGTTTTTTTAACGCCAGAAGAAAATAAAGAATTTACCCAATCAATGCAGGGGAATTTAGAGGGAATTGGGGCTGAAGTGGGAAATCGAAAAGGGGTGATTACGATAGTTTCTCCGTTAAAAGATTCGCCGGCCATGAAGATTGGCTTGAAAGCCGGCGATAAAATTTTTAAGATAAATGATAAAGCGACAACCGGCTTATCAGTTGAAGAAGCGGTCAGTTTAATTCGCGGTCCTAAGGGAACAGAAGTTCGTTTAACTATTGCTCGTGACGGTTGGAGCGAGGTCAAAGAGTTTAAAATTATCAGGGACATCATTAATATTCCGATCGTTAAGTTGGAAATGAAAGAGGTGGGCGATAAAAAAGTGGCCTATTTGGCCCTTTACCAATTTACCGATAATTCAGTATCAGAATTTGAAAAATCAGTTCAGGAAATTTTATCCTCGGACGCCAAGGGCTTGGTTCTGGACCTGCGTGGCAATCCGGGAGGATATCTTGAATCAGCGGTTCAAATGGCCAGCTGGTTCTTGCCGGCCGGAGACGTAGTGGTAACGGAAGATTATGGCGATGGCAAGAAGGAAGAACATAAAAGTTTAGGAATAAATAAACTAGGCTCTCTACCGACGGTTATTTTAATCGACCAAGGATCGGCTTCAGCTTCGGAAATTTTAGCCGGCGCGCTGAGGGACAATTTAAAGATAAAATTAGTGGGAGATAAAAGCTTTGGCAAAGGATCGGTGCAAAAACTGGAAAATATGCGTAGCGGTACCGCCTTGAAAGTTACCGTTGCCAAATGGCTGACGCCATCAGGTCATTGCATTGCCGACGAAGGGCTTGAGCCGGACGTCAAAGTTGAATATACCAAAGAAGATAGTGAAAGAGGCGCAGATTCTCAATTGGATAAAGCTTTGGAATTGCTTAAATAAAGCTGTTGCCAATGATTATATAAATAGTGTAAAATAGAAAAAGCAAAACAGTTAAAACAGAAAAATATGAAAGTCATTTTATTAAAAGATGTTCCGAAGGTCGGGAAAAAAAACGAAATAAAAGAAGTTTCGGACGGCTATGCCAGAAATTTTTTATTGGCAAATGATTTAGCTAAACCGGCGACCGACTCAACGCTCAAGCAGTGGGAAGAAGAAAAAGAAGTTTTAGAAAAGAAAGCGGAAGCGGAATTGAAAACGGAAGAAGAATTAATTTCCAGGCTTGATGGCCAAGAATTTGAAATTAAAGCGAAGGCCGATGAAAGCGGAAAGCTCTATGGCTCTATTACGGCCGCCAAAATCGTTAAAATGCTGAAAGATCAGGGTTTTGAGGTGGCAAAAAATCAGATAAAATTGATTGAACCATTAAAAGAAACCGGAGAATATGAAGATATTTTGATCGAATTGTCCCATGGCTTGGAGGCAAAAATTAAAATAATCATCATTCCGGAAGACGAAACAATAATCTAAAGTAAAATAATTAAATGCCGACTACTCCAGTCGGCATTTATTGAACAAAAAAATAAAATAAAAAGACATATTTTTATGGCCAAATATATTTTTGTAGCTGGGGGTGTTATGTCAGGCGTAGGCAAGGGGGTGGCGACTGCCTCGATTGGTAAACTTCTTCAATCTCGTGGTTTTTCAGTGACGGCTATAAAAATCGATCCCTATGTTAATGTTGACGCGGGAACAATGAATCACACCGAACACGGTGAGGTTTTTGTTTTAGATGAAGGAACGGAATGCGACCAGGATATGGGAAATTATGAACGATTTTTGGGCATAAATCTGCCGGCGATAAATTATATGACAACGGGCAGTATTTACGAATCGGTCATTCATAAAGAAAGAAATATGGAATACGGCGGCAAGTGCGTCGAGGTGGTGCCCCATATTCCCTTGGAAGTAATCGACCGGATAGAGCGGGCGATAAAAAAGGCTAAAGCCGATTTTATTACTATCGAGATCGGCGGCACGGTTGGCGAATATCAAAACGTTCTATTTCTTGAGGCGGCGAGAATGCTTCGCCTTAGAAAACCCAAGGATGTTTTGTTTGTTTTAGTCAGCTATCTGCCAATTCCCAACAAAATCGGCGAAATGAAAACTAAACCGACTCAGTACGCGGTGCGGACATTAAATTCAGCCGGTATCCAGCCGGATATCATTTTGGCCCGGTCCAGCGCGCCACTAGATAAAAAAAGAAAAGAGAAGATAGCCATAAATTGCAATATGCGGGAAGAAGATGTGATTTCGGCTCCTGACATTGAAACGATTTATGAAATACCCTTGAATTTTGAAAAAGACAGGCTAAGCGACCTGATTTTGAAAAAATTAAGCTTGCGGTCTAAAAAAATAGACCTTAACGACTGGCGAAAGTTTGTCAGTACGATAAAAAATGTCAAAAAGCCGGTTAAGATCGGGATCGTTGGAAAGTACTTTGGCACCGGCAGCTTTGTCTTGTCTGATTCTTATCTTTCGGTTATCGAAGCGGTAAAACACGCCGCTTTTTTCCATAAGCGCCAGCCGCAGATTGATTGGCTCAACGCTGAAGATTATGAACAAAAAAATTCTCAAGCGCTAAAAAAATTAAAGCAGTACGACGGGATAATCGTACCGGGCGGCTTCGGTTCGCGAGGAGTAGAAGGAAAAATAAAAGTTATTGAATTTTGCCGCCGCAATAAAATTCCTTATTTTGGATTATGCTATGGCATGCAGCTGGCCTGCGTCGAATTTGCCCGCCACGTTTGCGGCTTATCAAAGGCGCACACGACAGAGATCGAAAAAGACACGCCGCAGCCGGTTATTGACCTGATGATGGACCAGAAGGCTCTGCTTGGTAACAATCGCTACGGCGGGACAATGAGGCTGGGCGCCTATTATTGCCAGCTTAAAAGGGGCAGCCGAGCCTTTGGCGCCTATGGTCAAGAGCTGATCTCTGAACGTCATCGCCATCGGTATGAATTCAATAATCAGTTTCGGGATCTATTAGTAAAAAAAGGATTGAAGATATCAGGACTAAATCCTGACCGCGACTTGGTAGAAATCATTGAACTGGAAAATCACCCTTTTTTTGTGGCGGTGCAATTTCATCCGGAATTTAAATCTTGCCCTAATCAGCCCCATCCCTTATTCCGCGAGTTTATGAAAGCGGCGATTAAATAATTTATTTAAAACAAAAAACGCTCCGCATTTTGCGGGGCGTTTTTGATAATTAAAACCGTTTAATTATTTAGCCGCTACCACGTTAACAACCTTGGCGACTCTTTTTTTGCCGTTAAAATTGGTGATTTTTTTAGTCGCGAAACTGACAAGTCCCTTAGCGACCGAATAGAGAGTATCATCTGAACCGCGCTTAACATTTTTTCCGGGCAGGAACTTGGTGCCGCGCTGACGTACGATAATACTGCCGGGTTGGGCCGGCTGTCCCGCAAATAGTTTTACCCCTAGGTATTTTGGTTGAGAATCGCGGCCCAGTTTAGTAGAACCGGCCGCCTTTGTATGTGCCATAACTTTATTTTATTTAAAAGCAAGATAATGTTATCATAATAATGTTCTTATGTCAACGTTAAGTTTTGCTCAAATAGGGGAGTGGACCAGGCGCAACCAGGCTGATATTGCCATTGCAGTCGGTTTTATTTTGGTTGCCTTGATTGCTTTTGGCGCGGGGCGGCTTTCGGCGCCACCGATTACTAAAAATCCGATTATTATTGACCAGCCGATCGCGACTAGTTCAGTCAGCATTTTAGGTAGTGTTTCACAGCCGTTAAATTCGCCAAAAGGGGATAGTCTGGCTGATAATTTAATGGCAAACGCCAAAGGATTATTTGTTGCCAGTAAAGGTGGAACTAAGTATCATTGGCCCTGGTGTTCCTGGGGCGAGCGGATAAAAGAAGCTAATAAAGTTTGGTTTAATTCCGAAAACGAAGCCAAAGCCGCCGGTTATTCCCCTTGCGGTTGTATTACCAGCAAGGCGCCGGCCGGTTACCAGTCGCCATAGACAATTTTTATTTTTCGTGTTATTTTAAAAACAATCAGTTCTTTGGCAGGGGGCATGCATATTTTTTAAACACTTTATTCAGAAAGGGGGTACGGAATTATGGCGGATAAAGAAGGGAAGAAAGCGCAGACCGGAAGCAAGTCAGACTCTTTGGAGAAACAAAGAAAAATCGCGGCTAGGTATTGCCGGATTTTTGGAGCGCCAACAGCAGAGGCACTCAAGATGATGCAGGCCCAGCAAAAGGAGAAGTAATCCATGTCCTCAAGACAGAAAAAGGGAGATGCGCATTTAGGCGTCTCCCTTTTTTTTATTTTTTGCGCCAGTAGCCGATTTTTTTAGCGCCAGGGTTTTATACTCTTTATCAAGCCGGCGCGCCGCTTCAATTTTGGCGCGTTCGCCAGCCGGCAATTCTTTAGCGGCTTTTTTTAGTTTTACATCATCAACTTTAAGCACTTCTTGCCATTTGCCGAGCGGCTCTAAAATGCTCCGCAACGTTTCGCTATCGTATTTAAAGCGCTGGATAGCTTGGCGGGTGATATAACCGTCTTCGCCAAAGAGTCTTTCCAGTCCTTCCTGGTCCATAAATTTGGACATATCCGCTTTTATTTCTTTTAAGCGCTTGTCTCGTTCATCGACTTCTTCGCTTAACTTGGTATATTCGCCAATAAGGGCTTTTATATCCTGGTCGTTAAAAAAGATTTTGGCTTCTTTAAATTTATGTTTAAAAAACGGGCAATGGCGCTGGAATTCGCACCAGTCGCAAAGCATATTAGGTGTAGCGTTAAATTTATTTTCTTTAAAAGACTTGCTGATAATTTCCAAGTCTTTGGTAATGCTTTCTTTGGTGGCGGCGAGGTTTTCGGCTGTTTTCGTGCTGGAAAGTTTTTCACCGTGTTTTAAAAAATACAGGCTGGTGGTCAGCGGCCGATCTTCTCCGATTAGGGTTGGCCAGCGGTTAGCGACGCCAAGATGATAGACAGCTAGCTGCAAGTCCTTATCCACCGATTCCTGGGAGGGCATTTTTTTGGACGTTTTATAATCAATTACCTCCAGCAAGCCGCTTTCATTTTTATCCACGCGGTCAATCTTGCCGGTTATCAGGTGTGTCTCTGTGCCAACCTGAAATGGCACTTCAAACATTGTTTCTAGGGCCAGCACGGTAAATTGCGCCGGATAATTTTTGGCGTAATAATCTTTCATTATTTTTATCGCCTGGGCAAAATTAAGGGTGGATTCTTGCTCGGAAGAATAAATGGAAGCGTCCCACTTATCAGCGATAAATTTTAAAACATCTTCCTCGGTCGGAACAATGAGGCCTGGCTCGTGTAAGATCTTTAAGGCGTTATGCAGCAGCGTGCCAAAAAGCGCCTCTTTGGACTTGGGCGTTTTTATCTTATCAATATATTGAAATTTGAACTTTAACGGGCACCGCTTGAAGGTTTCAAGCGCCGAATAAGAAATTCTCATAAGCTAATCTTACCACTTTGTGCTTGCCAATCAAATATTGACTAAATTAATAAAACAGTTTATGCTATTTTATTCAGTTCTTATCATAAAAAATAGAAGGGGGACAAAAGTATGACTCCGTATGCCGAAAGCTCGTATTTTTCACCGGAAGAATTAGCTTTGTTTGGCAAGATCAAAAACCTTGTTCAGGCAATGCCCGACGTTGATCTTGGTAAAGACGCGAAAGAAAAACAAATTTTAGTTTCCTGCCACATGGTAACACGCGCCATCGCCAAAATTTTTCCTGAGCTGGAAGTGTTGGACGGGCAATTTGGCGCCTGGGCCGGTTATGATCATTCCTGGTTAAAGAGGGGGCACCGATTGATCATTGACCCATATCCCTGGGCGGCGGTTGGCGGACCGATAATGGTCTGCGGCGATATGATTTCACCCTGGTATCGGCTGTACCGCGAGACTTGCAAGTGTCAGGCGGCTGAATTCAAAAAAAGATTTAAGCACAAAGAATTTAAAAACCACCTGCGAAGGGTTTCAGCGGCGGTCAGAAAGACCGCTCGGGGTCTTGGCTATATCTAGAAGAGGGGTAGAGCCAGGTTAAGAGGAGAGAGGGGTATCCAGAAAATGGAGCCCCTTTTTGTTTTGTAAAAAAATAAAAAAAGATATTCAAAGATAAAAAATAAAAAGATTAATTAATAAGAATATATTTATTAAGGTTTGGAAACAGTAAATACTTGGGGGTTGACGGCTAAGCCGAAATGGGCTGTGGATAACTCAAGGGGAAGGTGGATAAACTCGGATATGGTACGTCGCACAAGATAGCTTTTGCGACACGATAGGCCTAAAAAAGACGGGTCTTTTCCACAGACCCGTCACCTGCTGATAACTTTAAATTGTTAGATAATCTTAATACGTTGGCGTCTTGTTGAATAAGTTTTTGAAAAACATTTTTATATTTGTAATTATATCCGTTATTGCCTTCTGCACCTGTCCGATAATTCCCTGGGCGTATCCCTGTATCTCTTTTTGGGTATCCTGGATTCCTTTGTCAACCTGGCGGCTAATTTCGTCTTTGGCGGTATCTTTGGCAGTACCTACGGCCTGGTCAAGTCCTTGCCCGGCCTGATTTTGGATATTATTCATTAATTTTTGGGCTTCGCTTTGAAGCTTACCCTCTGTTATCCATTCCTTAATAAGCGGATCCAATGGTGACTCCGGCAGCGTAATTTGCGGATTAGCCGGTAATTGACTAGGTTCGGCCGACGGCAGGGCTTCCTGGGCCAAAATAAGGCCTTTGGGGGCGAAAAGCAGGGGTAAAAGTAAGGCTAAAAGCACAATTTTACGCATATTTGTTATTTAGGGCTATTTATACTTATTATGTCGCACAATATTGGAGTATTGTAGTTTAATTGAATTTTTTCCATTCACCCTCAGAGATAATATTCACCTCTTTGTCGACGATCTTGATGGCAGAATTGTCGTCTATGGCATAAAAAGTAACAGGTTTTTCTTTGGCGAGTTTTGATAGGTTTTCCAAATTTACTTCCGGAAAAAATGGAGAGTTCAAATGCGGACGGATAAGAACGTCGGCAAAACCCAAGCCAGCATCCTGATTATAGTCGCTGATCCCCTCTTCGTAATATAATTTTTTTGAATTGCTTAAATCCAGACTTTTGCAGGCAACCATGCTGCCAGCGCTGATACCGACATAAACCCTGGTTTTTAGCATTTCGGGCAGGGCTTCTTTTAAGCTGGATTTTTCCAGCCAATGCATTAAATGAAAAGTATTTCCGCCGCCGAACAGAAAAATATTGGCTTCTTGCAAGCGCGATAACCAAAGGTTTTTGGGCAAAGCGGAGATATCAACGATGTCAATGGATTTGAAACCTAGATTTTTACAATTTACTAAATCATTAATCAGCCAGTCCTTATTGCCGGGTTCAACGTTGGCAGCAGTAGGAATAAAGGCTAAATTAAGTTCCGAAAAGGGCCTTCCGTTTAGCTCTAAAAGAGCGTTAGAGATTGATTTATTGGTTAATCCAGCTGATGTTAGTAGCAACTTCATGGTTAATTTTCTTTTCTATGGCTTTTTAAAAATTCCAAAAATTCATTCGCTGGCGGGTTAATCATTTCTTTAGTCAATTCGGCAATGGGAACCCAGGCCGGGTTTTCGGCGTCGGCGTCTTTGATGTCCTCGTTCTTGAGCAGGTCAAAATTTAACGGTTTGCAAAGATAGAAAAAATTAACGCTTTGGAAAGCTTCATCCACCGGATCATAGTAAAAATAATTTTCTTTTACGTCGACTAATTTTATAATTTCCACGTCAACGCCGGTTTCTTCGCGGATTTCGTCCAGAAGAGTTTCTTTAAGGGTAGTGCCCAGGGTTAATCCCCCGCCGGGGAAAAAATATTTTTTGTTATGACTGGAACTGATTAGCAAAACTTTATTGTCTTCGTTGATAATAATTCCATAAGCCGCTACGCGTAAAATTAGCCGGTCTTTGGTAATAATTTTTTTCTGGCCAAGTACGGTTAAACATTCGATCATATTTTTTTTATATTTTTAATTAAATAAATAGCTCTCCCCTCTCGGGCGGGGAAAGGGAGCTAATCTGCTTATTCTTTTGTTCTGCCCTTTCTTTAATAATAATCCCCTGGATTTTAGTGTCAAACCAAATAAAGGATCGTTGGCGGTTTTCGTTATTTTTTATGGAAAATAGAGACAAAAAGCAAGTAATAAAGGCTTAAATTGTTGACGATAACGCCCATTAGGGCTTGCTGGTTTCCGTTGATTTCTTTGCTGGAAAGGATGCAAAATGTTTTTATTCCTAAGTTTTCTTGCGACGAATCTAAAACGACAAATTCTCTTGTCTGACTATTTTCTAAAAGATCGCGGGTTTTGATTTTGTTTTTTTCCGGTATGGTTTTGCCGCCGCGGGCTTGAGTGTATTCAATTAATGTTTTTCTATTAGAAGAATCGACGATCCTGAAAATGAGCCAGTCAGCATTGTTGATACCTAGAGCTTTTTCCGCTAATGAGCCCAGCAACATTTTAAATTCCGCTTTTGATTCAGGGAATCTTTTCACGTCTTCGAAGATTGATTTGGCGTGGGCAAACTGCAGGTTGATCGTGCCTAAATAATTCAGCACTTCGTCCGCTTGGGCTTTTTTTCGGTTGATCCTTTTCTCATTAAGATAAGCGGCAAGCAGGGCAATAAAAGAAAAAATAAAAAGTAAAATAGATTCAAGCATCTCTTTTTTTATTGCCAAATTATCTGGTGTCAGAATTGGCGTTAGGATGATCAGCAGCAAGGAAACAGCCAAAATTAAAACTTCTTTCTGGTGGCGGAATTCTTTGATTTTTTTTATGATAGTTTTCATAGTAACAAAAAAGCACAGTTTAGAACTGTGCTTTTTTTAAAAGCTTTATGTTTATTCGTTTAGGTTCTGGCGGGCTGACATTAAGCTTTTTCATGTCTTTTTCTTTATTATAAAACTCTGGCAAATAATTGGCAAGAGTTGGCGGTTTTTTTATGGCAAGTAGGACAAGGGGTTAACCGCACCGCCCAGGGGCAGCGGGCCGTACCATTTTTGTTGGATATTAAAGGTATTGGTAGCATAAGCCGTAAAATGTAAATGCGAGCCGGTTGAATAACCAGTTGACCCCATGTAGCCGATAATGTCGCCCGCCTTAACGCTTTGGCCTTTTGAAACAGACTGAGCTGAAAGATGGGCGTAAAGAGTCGTTAAGCCGTTATTATGAGCGACGGCTATCCATTTGCCGTAAGAGTATTTGCCTAAGTTGCCAATACCGGAAATGGTGCCATCTCGAACCGCATATATTTTATCGCCGGTATCGCCATCAATGTCGATTCCGTTATGATAGCCGCCGTTTCCCTTGCCCTCATTGCAGGCCGGATAAGACTTGCGGGCAAAAGAAGAAACAATACAGCCGTAAGTTTGCGTTAATGGGTGGGGCGTAATTGGCCATAAAAAGGCACCCTTGCCGCCGCTAATAGAACTTTGATTAATTGCCAGACGAAGCTTTTCTTCGGCTAAAAATATCTCGTCTTCAATCTGTTTTTGTTGTTTTTCCAGCGCGGTAAGCGTCGCCTGGTATTGCTTTTCTTGATTTTTGGTTGTTTTTAAAAGATCGTCTTTTTCATCTTTTTGGTTATCCAGAACCGAGGTTCTCCCATTGAGTTCTTTTTTCAGACCCTCCAAAGCCGCCTTTTGCGTTTCGGATTCAGTTTTTTGCTTTTCTAGCTGAGTCTTCAGGCTTTTGATGCTTTCTAGTTTTTGTTGGATGCCGCTTTGTAAATTGGCCGCGTATTGGGCCTGGTTTAAAATATCGGAAAAGTTTGTGTTGCTTAGGACTATCTCCACGGGACTGGTTTGATCATATTCGTTTATTTGGCGCAAAATTTGGCCTAGATTATTTTTTTGTTTTTCCAGTTCGGTGTTTTGCGTCAAAATATCAGAGGCCAAACCCTGGATCCTTAAAGAGGCCTCGGATATTTTTGTTTGGGTTAGGCGAACTTCCGCCTCTAATTTTTTTATCTGGGTCTCCATCCGGTAGATTTCGTTCTTTAGGGTCGTTCCTTGGGTCTTGGTATTTTTAACCATTGTTTGGTATTGGGCGATCTGTTTTTCCAGTTCTTGGATTTGGGATTGCTTTTGGTTGATCTCGTTTTGCAGGTCATCAGTCAGGGCGGCATTAGCCGGCCAACTAAAAAAAAGCATGCTAAAAATAGCTGCCCCAGAGACAATATTTTTTAGCGGATTTCTATACAACATTTTTTATGAAACTAAAAACTATAAAGCAATTTTTATCCTGGCGAGCGATTCTTCTTTGCCCAGAATTTCAGCGATATCAAACGGCGGCGGTGAATTTTTCTGTCCGGATAACGCCACACGTAGCGGCCAAAGTAATTCTCCCCTGTTTTTGAAATTAGCGGTCCCTTTCAGCAATTCTTCAGAAAGAGTCTCTTTGTTAAAGCTTTCATTTGGTATTTTTTCGATAATTTTTTGAGAAGCTTCCAGCGACTTTTTTAATTCTTCCTCGGCCATCTCTTTCCATCTTAAAATATTTTTATCGTAGTCGGGCAATTTGAAATAAAAAGCTAGGCTTTCGGCTATGGCCGTCAAGTTGCTAGACCGTTCTTTCTCTAAGTTTAGCATTTTTTTGACCTGCTCGTCACTAAAAGCATTATTTTTTGGCAGATATGGCCGGAATTTTTCCAATAATTCTTTTTCCGGCAATTGGCGGAGGTAATAGCCGTTATACCAGTCGAGTTTTTCTAAATTAAATACCGCGCCGGCTTTGTGGACTTTTTCCAATTTAAAATCCTTGAGTAATTCTTCCATAGAATATATTTCTTTTTCCGAAGCTGGATTCCAGCCCAAAAATGCCAAATAATTTATTAACGCTTCCGGCAAATAGCCCTTTTTGATATAATCGCCCACGGCGACGTCGCCCTTCCGCTTTGACATCTTGGTTTTATCGGCATTTAGGAGCAGTGGCAGATGCGCCCATTGCGGGGCGGACCAGCCGAAATATTCATAAAGCAAAATGTGTTTGGGGGTTGAGGGCAGCCATTCTTCGGTGCGGGTAACGTGCGTTATTTCCATCAGGTGGTCATCCACCACGAGCGCTAAGTGGTAGGTCGGAAAACCGTCGGCCTTTAAAAGAACCTGGTCATCAAGGTCGTTGGTATTATAAGAAATTTTTCCGCGGACGAGGTCATTAAATTCAATGATCCTGTTTTCCGGAAGCTTCATCCGGATAACGTATGGCACGCCATTTTTTATTTTTTCTTTTATTTCTTCCGCCGTTAATTTTTGGCAGCGGCGATCATATTTTGGCGCTAATTTTCTGGCTGATTGTTCGGCGCGCATTTCTTCCAAAGTTTTTTCGTCACAAAAACAATAATAAGCTAAATCCTTATCGATTAGTTCTTGGGCGTATTTTTTATACAGGTCCAAGCGCTGTGACTGGATATAGGGCGCGTAGGCTCCGCCGATGTCCGGGCCTTCATCATAATTTATACCCGCCCATTTTAAACCGTCATAGATTGCCTGAGCCGCATCAGCTACGAAGCGTTTCTGATCGGTATCTTCTAAACGCAAAATAAATTGCCCATCTGATTGTTTGGCAAAAAGATAAGAGTATAAGGCGGTGCGTAAACCGCCAATATGCAGGTAGCCGGTTGGGCTGGGGGCAAAACGGGTGCGGATTTTAGAATTTTTCATAGAAAAATTATACGCATGCTCGAGGCGCTTATTCGTTAATATTTGGCAATGGCTAAAACTTCCTGAGCGATCTTTTGAGCGGCGTCCGACGGATTAAATTTTTTAGCGTTATCCCCCATTTTTTTTAACAGATCGGGATTATCCAATAAAGTAAAGATTCTATTTTGAAAAAGATGTGGCGTTAAATTCATTTGGTCAACGATCATGGCTGAGCCGCTTTTAGCATAGGATATGGCATTTTTTAGCTGATGGTCAGCGGCCGAATTGGGCAACGGGATTAAGATGCTTGGTTTGCCGAGGGCGGAGATTTCGGCGATGGTACCGGCGCCTGCCCGGGAAACGACTAAATTCGCCGCTGCGTAGGCTTGCTTCATTTGATTCTCGTCCAGAAACGGATAAAGAAAATAGCCTTCCGGTCGTTTGTCGCCCAGGTCTTTTTGGATTTCTTCGAGATTATTACTGCCGCATTGATGGATAATTTCACAGCGCGGAAGCAATGAAGGCAAGGCGTTAAAAGTAACTTCGTTTAGGGCTTTGGCGCCTTGGCTGCCCCCCAAGACCAAAATAATTAATTTTAGGCCGCTAAGTCCAAAAATATTTTTGGCGTCTTCGGGCGTTCCTCCCAAAAGTTCTTTTCTGACCGGGTTGCCGGTTAGGGCAATCTTTTTATTTTTACCGGAAAAAGATTCGGCGCTTTCGGGAAAAGAAATAGCGATTCTACGGGCCAGTTTGGCGCAAAATTTATTAGCCAAGCCAGGGGTCGCGTCTGATTCGTGAATAATGACGGGGACATTAAACATCCAGCCGGCGATTACTACCGGAACACTGCCGTATCCCCCTTTGCTAAAAATAACATTTGGCATAAAGAAAAAAAGATGCCAAAGCGACTGGGCAATTCCGACGGGAATTTTAAAAATATCAAAAATATTTTGCAGCGAAGCATAACGGCGCAACTTGCCAGCCATAATTGTCCGATGTTGGATATTTTCTTGGATTAGCAGTTCCTCGCCGACCGTTTCCGGACCAATGAACATAAACTCAACCGTTGTTCCTTCGCCAACGGGAATTTTGTAAATATTATCTTGGACAATTTTTTTAATTTCTCTGGTAACGGCTAAGATGGGAAAAAGATGACCGCCGCTGCCGCCACCAGTTAAGGCAATGCGCATGAAAATGTCTACGGACTACAAGTCTACGGACTACGCGGTCTGATTTTGCCGTAGTCGATAGTCAGTAGTCAGTTAGCGATTATATTTTACTATGTTTTGAAATATTTAACAAAATTCCCATTCCGGCTAAAGAGATAGCCAGTGACGATCCGCCCAAGGAGACAAAAGGCAGGGTAATACCAGTTAAAGGAAGCAACCCGCAAATGGCGGCGATATTTATCATTGCTTGAATAATTATCCAGCCGGTCAGGCCGCCAGCCAGCAGACGGGAGAATTCATCTGGTGCTTTTTGGGCGATTTTAAATCCTCGGAATGCAAAAACTAAAAATAGGATTAGCAAGCACAGCAGGCCGATAAATCCCAATTCTTCTCCGATGACCGCAACAATAGAGTCGGAAGCCGGTTCGGGTAAATATCGAAATTTTTGCAGGCCTTGTCCCAGCCCCAAACCAAACATTCCTCCCGATCCGAGGGCCAATAAGGCTTGGTTTATCTGATAGCCGATTCCCTTGGGGTCAAGTTCGGGGTGAAGGAAAACTTGGAGGCGGTTGGCGGCGTGAGAATAGAATTTTGTCAGAAGAAAGAAAAGGCCAGCCGTACCGATGCCGATTAGCCCCAGGTGAGAAAATCTGGCGCCGGCTAAAAAATAAATGATGAGAGAGGTAAAACCGATAACGCCTAAGGTTCCGATATCCGGTTCCATAATGATTAAAAGACTGACTAATCCGACCAAAAAAACAAAAGGAATTAATCCTTGGGAAAAATCTTTTATAGCCTTGCCTTTACTGGCTAGCCAGGCAGAAAGATAAATAAGGAAGGAAAGTTTTAAAAACTCCGAAGGTTGAAGAACTACTGGTCCAAGCGCGATCCAACGCTTAGACCCGCCGTGTCCGACCCCAACGCCCGGAACAAAAACTAAGATCAACGCTATAACCGTTAGGGCAAAAAGCGGCAGGGCCCAAGTTTTTAAATGGCGGTAAGGAAAAAAATAAGCGACTAGTCCGAGAATCAAACCCGGCAGCAAGCCTTTGAGAAGCTGGTTTTTTAAAAAATAATAGCTTTCGTGATAATTTTCTTGTGACTGGCTGATGCTGGCCGAAGAAACCATAATCAAGCCAAAAACCACTAAAATCGCGATAACGGAAAGAAGAATATAGTCTGGCTGATTATTTTTCACTTTAAATTTTTATTGAAGCGACGGCTTCATTAAATTTTTTTCCCCGGTCAAATTCGTGTTCAAACAGACCAAAACTGGCGCAGCCCGGCGAGAGGAGCACTAAATCTCCTTCGGCGGCGTCTTTAGCGGCCAAAGCCACCGCTTTTTCCATGCTGGCCGCGGCTTTTATTGGCAGGCGCTCATTGATCGCTTTTTCTATTTTATCCGTGGCACTTCCCTTAAGTAGGATAACCATTTTGCATTTTTCGGCAATAACGTTACCCAGGTCATCAAAGGTCAAATCTTTGTCCGCTCCGCCGGCAATAAGAATTATTTTTTTATCACCAGTTTCATTTTTGTTTTTACTAAAATAAAATTCGTTCAAAGAATTAATGGCGGCAATCGCCGCGTCTGGAGCGGTGGCAGTTGTATCGTTGATGTATTTTACGCCATTTATTTCGTCGATCAACTGCAGCCGGCCTTCAAGTCCGTTAAAATTTTTTAAAGCAGCCACTATTTTTTCGGCGGGGATATTATAAAGATCCGCCACCGAAACCGCGGCTAAAACATTTGACAAGTTGTGCTGGCCGATCAATTTAACATCTTCCAGGTCGCAAATTTCTTGTTGAGCCGCTCCGTATAATATTTTTCTTCCTTGCGCGTAAGCGCCCAGCCGGGCTTTTTGGTTAAGCTTGGGCAGTTCTTCTTTAAGCAGCGCGTTGCCGTCAGTTGAATAAAAATATATTCGAGAGTTGGCGTTTTTAGAAAGATCTCTTAACAACGGGTCGGAATAATTAAGGAATAAATAATCCTTGTCTTTCTGAAATTTAAAGATTAATTTTTTGTCTTCGACGTATTCTTGAAATCCGGCATAACGATTTAGATGATCCTGCATTAAGTTGGTTATGACGGCGACGTAGGGGCTTTTTTTGTGGGCTTTGGCGTCAGCTAGCTGCCAAGACGACAATTCTAAAACAACAATAGTATCTTTAGTTATTTCTGATAATTTTTCCAGTACCGAACTGCGAATATTGCCGGCCAAAATAACTTGCGGATAATGCTGGCTGAGCATGTGGGCTAGCAGCGAGGAAGTGGTGGATTTTCCTTTAGTACCGGTAACGGCAATAATCGGCGCCGGACACAGTTCAAAGAAAATGCCGATGTCGCTTTCAATCGGAATATTTTTTTCCCGGGCAGCAATTAAGAACTTTGAATCGTTGGGCACGCCGGGATTTTTAATGACCATATCCGTTTCGGTAAAATCTTTCAGGCGATGCTCGCCCAGGATGAATTCTATCGGCTCGCCTCGATTCGGCGAAGCGGGCAGGTCTTTTAATATTTCTAAGGAGTTTTTTAGATCTTCTTTGCGTTTCAGGTCGGTGGCTAAAACTCGAGCGCCTTGCTCCGCTAAAAATTTAATAACGCCGACTCCCCCGCCGTGCAAACCGACGCCCATAACGGTTATTTTTTTATCTTTGAAATGACTTAATTCCATATTAAGTCATCCTGAGAAGCGTAGCGACGAAGGATCTAAAAGATTCTTTGCTTGCTACTCAGAACGACAGAATTTATTACAAATAAAATCTATCCAAAAATGCGATTACCAGTCCCAAGGTTGCCATAACCCAGGAGATAATCCAAAATCTCATGGTAATTTTGGTTTCCGGCCAGCCCTTGGCTTCAAAGTGGTGATGGATGGGCGCCGAGAGAAAAACTTTTTTACCTTTTCTTAATTTTTTAGAAATAATTTGAATAATGACCGAAAGCGATTCGGCTACCATAATAAAGCAGATTAAAGGAAGCAACAGGAACTGGTTGGTTAACATAGCGATAATGCCCAGGGTTATTCCCAGCGACATTGCCCCGGTATCACCCATAAAAAATAAAGCGGGGTTAATGTTAAACCATAAAAAAGCCAGTAGTCCGCCGATGATAACGCCGCAAAAAGCAGCCAAATCATAGTGCCCTTGTGAATAAGCGATGACGCCGTAAGAGCCAAAGGCCGTCAGCAGCGTGCCGCCAGCCAGTCCGTCCAGTCCGTCGGTTTCGTTCACGGAAAAAGAAGTGGCGACTAAAATAAAAATAAAAACCAGAATATACCAAAGGTTAATATCAAAATTCCCGACAAAAGGAACGTGGATCGTGCTCCAGCTTAGTTTGTAGTAGAACCACCAGGCACCGAAACTGGCAATGGCCGTATAGATTAAAAGCCGGTGGCGCATTTTTAGCCCGCCCCCCTTAGGGCCGATCCGTAAAATGCCTAAAAAATCATCAACCAAACCGACTAGACCCGAGGCGATCAAAGCACCCAGCGGCAACAAAGTCTGGCTGCGATTTAAGAAATTAAGTTTAGTAATGATCGAATCAAAACCGAGCTTGCCTAGTCCCCAAAAAAGTAAAGCTAATATGGCTACCGTCAGCCAAATAAGCAGGCCGCCCATTGTTGGCGTCCCTTCTTTTTTGTGGTGCATTTTATTGAAAATTGGTGCCCCTTCCGATCGGATCTGTTTTCCCAGGCGGTATCTTAGTAAAAAATGGTTCCAGATCGGCGTTAGAGTAAAGGCGACTAAAAAGGCCAAGGCGGCTAGGCCTAAAATTCGAGAGATTTGAAATAGGTCAGACATAAATTAATTGAAGTCATTGCGAACGTAACGAAGCAATCCCGTGGTTATATAGCGGGATCCTTCACTTCGTTCAGGATGACAACTTCGTTGTCATTTTACCACAAAAAAGCGGTTTTTGTCCATTCTAAAAGGGCGGCGCTTTCCCCCATCCTGTCTTGGCTGTCCATCACAACGGAAATGATGTTTCCTTGATTGTCAGGAGCTTTAAATCCCAAGATCATACAATTGCCGGCTTCTTCCGTGTAGCCGGTTTTACCACCCAAGACTTCATCCGGAAAGCGCTGGAGAAGTTTGTTGGTGCTGGAAAAATGCTGCCTAAATAATCCGTCGGCTGAGACAATGTCGATGGATGGGCTTTTAATGACTTCCCGCAACGTTTGGTTGTTTAAAACTTCTTGCATAATTTTAGTTAAGTCCCGAGCGCTGGATTGATTTTTGGGATCAAGGCCGCTTGAGTCAGCGAAAGTGGTATTTGCCAGGTTCAGGTCGCTGGCTTTTTTATTCATCAATTCAACCAAATCTTTTTTGTAGATATTTTTTAGGTTTTCCCTTAAGGCTTCGGCCGCGTCATTGCTGGATTCAAGCAATAGGGCAAATAGCAAATCTTTGACACTTAGCTGCTCGCCGACCTTAAGATCGCCCATCTCGCCGTAAGCGGAAATCGCTTCTTTGCTGACGGTAAAAACATCGTCTATTTTGGCATTTTCCATTATAACCAGAGCCGTCATTAATTTGGTTATACTGGCGATAGGCTGGGGATTATCCATTCCGTTTTTTTGCCAAAGAATTTTTTGCCGAGCGGCATCAAAAATTAAGGCGGTTTTGGCGGTGATTTCCGGTTCTGGCACCGTCCAATTTCGAATTGGATAAATCGGCAAAAATTGCGAAGCCAAAAAAACTTCCTCTGACAGGGGCAGTCGATATTGATCCGTGTTGCCGGCGTCAACAAAAAAAGCTTCAGAGGAAGGACTTTTGGCGGTCAACGCCTGGTCAAAAACCAGCAAGCCGATAGTCGGATTTAGAAAAATTAATAAGCTGAAGATAGTTTTTATCATTACTTTCTCTTTATTTCTATTAAATCATAACTGCAATAATCGGCAATATTTTTACAGATTTTTTCCAGTATTTGTCTTTTGTCATTCCCGCGTAGGCGGGAATCCAGGTTTAATTCGGGCCTGGATCGCCGATTAAGTCGGGGATGAAATAATAATAGAAATATAGAGATCCTTCGGCTACGCTTCAGGATGACATTGTTGGCACAATGTCATTTTTTAGCCATCGAGAAGCTGCCTCGTACGGCTTCCTCGTTAATTTTAATCAAAGCGGCCGGCGTTATCTTTAGGGAAGTTTCGTAGCGTCCGCCGTTAATTATGATTTTGGGCTGCTTGGCTAATGCCTTGTCGATAAAAAAGATTAAATCGGTTTTACAATTTTTCTTTAAATTATATTTAAACATAGTGCCAAATGGCGGCGTGGCCCCTAAGTCTACTCCCTTAATGTGATTTTTCATCCATTTTTCGGAAGCAAAATCTACTTTCTTGTATGGATAAGTCCCCGCTCCCTCGATGCCCTTGTTTATGGCCGCGATTAATTTTTTCTTGTCCAAATTCTTATTGGCCGCGATTACGCCTAAAGCATAAATTCCGCCGTCGAAAACGACGACAACGGTTTTGGCAATTTGAGCCGGTTTAAGATGCAAAGTAGCGGCTTTGTCAAAAGCCGTATAAACGGTTTTATGTTCAATCGCTTCGTATTTTACCTTATTGGCATCTAAAAATTTTTGGATGGTTTTAGATAGCATAAATTTTTTATTAAAATTTATTGTTGTATTTTTTCTTCTATTTTCTCCAGCCGACTCTTTATTTCTCGGAGAGTTTCTTTGATATCTCCCAGATTCAAATCCTGGAGCTTCTGTTTTATCTCGGCTAAATTTAAACGCTTTAGGTCGTCCAGCTTAGTTGCTATTTCATTAAGCTTGTATTTTATTTCGTCTTCCATATTTTTTTTATTAATTATTATTAATTTATTTTTTTAATTTTAATCGCGCCGTCTGGGCAAAAACGAGAACAAGTATCGCAGGCGGTGCATTTTTTAAGGTCAACTTCGGGGATTGGCAGAGAAAAAAGGCCTAATTTTTGTCCAAAAGCTAAAGCGCCCGCTGGGCACCTGGCAATGCAAAGGCCGCAACTTTTACAGCGCTCCGGGATAATAATTGCCCGCTTGCCCTCTCCTTCTATTTTTATTTGTCCGCTTTGGGGAATAAGAATTGGCTGGCTGAAACTATTTTCTTCTAATTTAAATTTTTTGCCTAATAAAAATATTTGGCGGTTTTTTTCTTTGTCAGCTTCCGTTTTAAATTTTTTACCTAAGGTTTTAACAATAACTTGCCAGGTGCTAACATCCGGAAGGCCAAGCAGTTGTGCCAATACGCCGGCCATTAAGATGTTAGAGGCTTTGGGTAGGGAACCTTCGGAAACTAATTTCATAGCCGGGATTCCAAGAATTTTTTTAGCTTGATTTTTAAAAAGAGTTGGCTGGATAGTAGAGCTGTCAAAAATTACGGTTGTTTGCGCATCAATATATTTTAAAACAGCAGCGATTGCCCGTTGTTGCAAAATCATCGTTATATTCGCGTTGTCAAAACGAGGATAATGTATTTCTTTGGGGCTGATGGTTATGAAGGCAACGGAGGGAGAACCTCGTTGCTCGACGCCAAAAGACGGAATATAAGAAACTTCAAAACCGGCTTCTGCCGCCGCTGCCGAAATTACTTTGGCGGCAGTTTGGATTCCCTGTCCCCCTTCGCCGGCTAAAATTATTTTTATTATTTTTTCTTCCATTTAGTTTTTTTTATAATTCTCCTAGCGGATAGTATTTTTCCATTTCTTTTAATTTGTCAAAGCTTTGCTTAACATCAGTTTTCCAATTGGTTGGGCAAATTGACAGTACTTCGACAAAAGAAAAAGAACTGTTTTCTGATTGATTTTTTATCGCTTTAGCTAGAAAATCTTTAAGCTGGATGGGGTTAGAAACTGAAGCGCGGGCAATAAAAGCTTTAGGACTGGCAATATTTTTTAGAAGTTCTGGGCCTTTGAATCCTGGCCCAAATTTTATATCTTTGCCCAGGGGCGAAGTGGTTGTTTTTATTCCCGTCTCGGTTGTCGGCGACATTTGTCCGCCAGTCATCGCGTAATTTTCATTATTTATCAAGACAACAGTGATTGGGTTATTGCGGAAAGCGGCATGGATTAAAGACTGTAGGCCGATTGCGTAGCCGCCGCCATCACCCATATACGCCAGCACGATTTTTTCCGGTTGAGCCATTTTATAACCGACCATAACCGGGGTGGTTCGGCCATGATGGGTTTGGACCGTGTTAACGTCAAAAAAATTCCAAGCTAAAAGAGAACAGCCGATATCGATGCCCAGCGCTGTTTCTTTTTGAATTCCCAGTTCGTCGATGGCGTAGCCCAATTGTTTTAAGGCAATGGCATGGCCGCAGCCAGGGCAAAAAAGATGAGGTTTTGAGGCTTGATCCCAGGATTTTGGTGAAAAATTAGTCATTTGTCATTTAATTGCTTTCATTATTTCTTCCGGCGTAAAACCTTCGGCTGGTTTTGAGATTTCAATAAAATTATTTTCTAGTCCAGCCAGTTCATATTTTATAATTCTGGAAAACTGGTTCAGCGAAGATTCAATGATATAGATTTTATTAGCGTTTAGGGCTGCTTTTTTTAGCCCGGCATTATCAATTGGATTTATGGTTATCGGACGGAATAGGCCGATTTTTATTTTTTCTTGGCGCAACTTATCGATGGCTTCTTTGGCCGCCGCCGCTACTAGTCCGTGCGCCAAAATTAAAATTTCCGCGTCATCGGCCAGATAGCTCTCTGATTTTATGATTTGAGGTGCTGATTTTTTCCAGTCATTTATATTTTTTTTCAAAATTTTGCCCAGCGCTTCCTCGTTGCTGTAGCAATTTCTCAAATGAATAACCCTATTTTTTTCTTCCAAGATAGGATAGCTGCTAATATTTTTTTTTGGTTTTTCCAGCTCGACTGTTTTTCTGGTTTTAGCTAGGTAGCCATCGCCCAAAACGATTGTTGGAAAACGATATTCCCAGGCAGTATTAAAAGCCTCGATGGTTAGTCCATACATTTCAGCGACCGATGAAGCTGAATAAACAACGCGCAAACCATCACCATTGCCGCCAAAAGCTGCTAAATTTACTTCTTGCTGGGAAAAATTGACCGTGCCTGTTGATGGGCCTCCCCGCTGCATCATAATACCAACAAACGGCAGTCTTAAATTTTCGGCCATGGCCAGCGAATCTTGAAGCAAAATGTGTCCCGGTCCAGCGGAAGCAGTGAACGCTTTGTTTCCGCCCAGCACCGCGCCTAACACACCAAAACCAGCGGCGATCTCATCTTCGGTTTGCAGATATTGAAGTTTTTTATTTTCTTCGGCATTAGCCGAGTGAAGTTCAACCTTAGTGATCCAGCCTTGGAGAATTTCGGTGGCCGGCGTTATTGGATAGCCAAACATTACTTCGGCTCCCGCATCAATGGCGCCCAGTACCGCTGCTTCGTTGCCGGTGATAAATTGTTTAGGCATTGGTTATAATGAAAACAAAAATTAGTGGACCCGACCGGGTTCGAACCGGTGACCTCCTCGTTGCAAACGAGGCGCTCTACCAACTGAGACTACGGGCCCTTTCTTTAAAAATGATAACAAATATTTTAACAAAGAACAAACAAAAAATCCCGCAAGTTGCCCTGCGGGATAAGTTCTTTGGGATTGGATTTTAGCCTATTAGATGTCCGTAAATTTTCGTTTAAGTTTGCCGTTATGGAAAAGACGAAGCGGCTCGTTAAGAGTAGTCTTTATTCGGCCCGTTAACATGCCCAATGCTTTCATAGCCGCTTCCGCCAATGTGTCCTCTTCGATCTCAATCATAAAAGCTTTTGGTCTTTTTTTGTCTCCTTTGATGTGTTTGATGCCGATAAAATAAAAACCGCTTTTTGGTACTTCTCGGCAAAGCTTTTCAAATTTCTTGTCAGCCGCTAATCTAAAAATGCTTTTTTCCTTCATTTAGTTTCCTCCTAGAAAATATCTGATTTTAAAACAGCTACAATATAAATCTTTGGTGGGCGATCGAGGAGTCGAACCTCGGACCTCGTCATTATCAGTGACGCGCTCTAACCACCTGAGCTAATCGCCCAACTATGCTCTAATGATTACACCAGAGCTTCGATGGGCAAGTTTCAAATTATCATTGATTCTTGCCCTTCCGAAGTTCAAATGCAATTTGAACGAAGGAGGGAGCTAATCGCCCGCGTATAATATTACAAAATTATTCTACACAAAAACCGCTCTTAAATCAAGAGCGGTTTTTTAAATTCCAATGTATTTAATCCTTCGCCTGCGCTCAGGATAAAATTTCTGTAATAAATTTTAGTTGCTTTTAGTTGTCCCGAATTGGTTATTTAAAGGTTACACAATTATGAACCAGCAAGTTTAAAGTCTTCGCCGAGACCATCACGTAAAACGTAATATCGACACTTTCCTAGATGGTCCTGCTAAATAAATAGCAAAAAAAATCTAGAAAGGAGGTGATCCATCCACAGCTTCCGCTACGGATGCCTTGTTACGACTTCTTCCCTGTTACCGATCCTACCTTGGAACCACAAATGTGGCGCTTCCGGTATTACCGGCTC
>Ga0172375_10003864_pt1 | contig 22497 bp, 15 predicted proteins | sample LakKiv1m_FD_114537 | JGI IMG/M metagenome (GOLD analysis project Ga0172375, IMG submission 114537) | Freshwater microbial communities from Kabuno Bay, South-Kivu, Congo - kab_092012_11.1m | ecosystem: Environmental > Aquatic > Freshwater > Lake | place: Democratic Republic of the Congo... | reverse complement strand
TGGGCGGCCTCAAGACCGTGGACGATTACACCCTGGGAGTGGAGATAATGAGCGCCCAGGGCAGGGAACCTGAGGCTGCCGGTATCCTCGAGCAACTTCTGGAAAATGAAACCGACGACGACAAACAGCATGAGATCCGCAGAAAACTGTTCGATATGTATCGCCGAATCAAGCAATCCGCGGATCTCGTCCGCCACGCGGTGGAACTTCTCGGTGAATCCAGCGGAGACCGCGGCACCGTGCTAAGCGACACGGTGAGCTTCCTGATGGCCGAAGGACAGACCGACCGGGCCATAGAATCCAACAACAAAGAGATCATAAGAACAATCTGCGAAGAGTACTTGGACGACAAATCCAGGAGCCCCGGCGCAGCGCGCATCTACCAGAAGAGCCTCGAGTACGATCCCAAGGATCTGCGGCTTCACAAGGCCCTCGCCGAGATCTACAGCCGTGCCGGTGACCTGAGGCGAGCGGTCAGCGAACTGACAATCCTCAGCTCGCTGGACAAGGAGCAGGCGGATCAATACAAGGAGCAGGCCTCCAGACTATATATCGAGAACTCCATGATCCTGGACGCGGTTGCGGAAGGGAACCCTCTGATCATAAAGAAGATCGCGCAGGTATTCCTCGCACGATCCGAGGTCACCCCGGACGCGGTCGCGGTGTACGAGAAAGTACTGGAGTTACAGCCCAGAGCAGTGGGCATCAACAAGATGCTGAGCACCGTTTATCTGACCAGGGGCGAGTTAGACAAGTACATGGCCAGACTACGGCTCCTCAACGAGATAGACGGCCACAACCGCGACTACCTGACTGATCTGGCGCAGTGCATAATAGACAACGAACTCATTGACGAGACTATCCGGGAAGGTAACCGAGACCTCAACGCGAGAATACTCAAGCAGCTCATAAAAAGGGGCGCGTTCAACGACAAGGCCGTGTCTCTGTTCGAGAAGCTCTTGAAGCACGAACCGGGCAACATTCTTCTTCGAGGGGCCCTTGCCAAGGCTTATGAACGCCGTGAAGAGCATGGGAATCATCTGGCGCAGTTGATTGCCCTTGCCGCCCTCAAACCCGAGGACTACGATGTTTTGGAAAAAGCGGCAGCCGTCGCCATTGACCACGCCATGCTGGACCAGATGCTTCGCGAAGCGACGCCGCTGCTGCTGGAAGTCACCGCTGCAAAACTTGTAGAGCAGAAAAAGACCGATCTCCCGTACGGCCGTGAATTACTGGAAAAGGCTTCCAAGAAGATTCCAGCGAACAATGCTTTCAAGGCCTATGCCGGGCCCGGCAAACCCTCAGCCGCGCCCCAGCCCGAGCCACCGGCTGGAAAAACCAAGGAACCGACAAGAGAAATAGTCCTGGAGCCCACCTTTAGGCCTCTCCCTCCCCCGCCACCCGAAAAGCCACCGGAACCGGTCCGGAAAGAAGCCGAAAAGCTCGAACAAGAAAGACCGGCCCCGACAGCCAAAGAGGAAAAGCCACTGCGTCAGCCGGAACCTGTCAAGGTTTCACCTTCTCCAGCAGCACCTACGCCGGTTCCGCCTCTCCGGCGAGAACCAACTAAGCCCGCGGAACCCAAGCCGCCGGCCGCTCCGGCTGAACCACCCGCAGCACCTCCGCCGCGCCCGGGACAGTTCGTGAATTTGACCGACGCGGATGTTCCTTTCGAGGAAAGAGCTCTTACCACCTTTGTATCGGGGTACGACAAGGGAGTGACCTATTATAGGCCTGAAGAGCTTTTCGTGCCTGCAACGGGAGGCCTGGCGTACAAGGACCTGGAGGTCCTCTCAGAGGATGGTTGGGGCAGCTTCCGCCTCGGAGTAGAAGTCAACACCGGTCGCAGGATACTCCTCAGGGTGTTCGCCAAAGATCTTCTGGATTACTCGTGGATGAAGGACTTCGTCACCGAGGTCACCAACCTGGCTTACAGCATGGCCAACGAGGGCATCCTGCCGGTGGACGAGACCGTCACCTCGCCTGCGGGCCTGACAGGGCTGGTTCATCCCCATTTTCCGTACACTCTTGAAAAGGCCTTCAAGGCAGGGATCAAACCCGATGTGTCACAGGCCCTGAAAATGATCGCCAGTATACTGGGCGCCCTGGCGTACGCGCACCAATATCAGGGACGGGATGGAAAACTGCGGCGCACGTATCACCTTCACTTGCAGCCGTCACAGATACTGGTGAGCCAGGATTTCAGCCAGTGCCGCGTGGCAAGCCTGGGCTATTCGCAGATCTTCAGGAACCTTACGAGAGGCACCAGGTCCTGGTGGCAGGAACCGGCAATGAACCCCGCTACCATGCCGCCGGAGTTCTTCCGATCAAAAGGGACCGGTGTGAAGGAGAAATCGGCCGAGGTTTATTCTCTCGGCATCTTGATGCATTACACAATTGCCGGTGATTACCCGTTCGAAGGCCCGGCCTTTGACGACTACAAATTCCAGCACACAAAGATCTTTCCCGCTCCTCCGCGTCTCATGAACCCCCAGGTGCCGGACTGGATAGAACCAATCATCCTGGGATGCCTTGAGAAGGATCCGGAAAAGCGGTGGGACAGTGTGGCCGAGATCCAGCAGGCCTTCCTAAAGGGCATGAAAATAGCCAAATAGAAGGACAACGGCCGCGTCGGAGCGGTCCGGCTGTTGTGTATCCCTCTATAGTCCCTCCGGAGGCCGCTAGACCGTCCAGATCTCGTTGTAAGGCTGTTCGACGCCGGAGCCGTAGCTTGACTCTTCGCCGGGTCCCCCGTTCACGAGGCGCGTGAGAACCCGACAGTGCTCGCAAGGATTGTAAGCGGATTCATGACGGGTGACCTTGCCGTGTGCCCTGGAGGACATCTCAATTTTCAGGTCTTTGATATCATTGTACATCCTCAGGCAGTGGCGAACGCTCCACCTACCTTTGAATACCCTACAGGTCACCGCATGTTGCTCCAGCCACAACTTCTCATCGGTTTTCATGGCGACCTATCCCCCTTTCCGGGCAAATAGTGCCCGTAGCGGTCCCCCTTCCGTCGGCTATTTAGTTCAGTCTATTCCATGACCCGTAATCTGAAAGTACCCGACAACTCGACGAGGGAAATGTTCCTGATAGCGATTCATGAACACTATTTCGGAGCGAACCATTAGAAAGGACGATGGATACGGCCCGGGTACAATGACAACCATGAGAAGCCGCGAGAGAAATGGCGGCCTTGGTAATCCAAATCCCTAAGTACATCTTTTCGAAAATGCGGTCGCGCATACACAGCGGATCCGAATGATCACGATGCAAAGGCCGGGCAGGGGCAAGACTGTCCTTGCGAGCGAAGCGAAGCAATCTCCCTCGCGGCACATACCGAGATTGCCTCGTCGTTGCATTCCTCGCAATGACATACAGGCCCAATTAAGCCCCTCGAAATCGAATGCTTACGGTTCCTCGAATTAGGCATTGACTGATGTACCGATTAATGCTAATTTTTCCGGACGAGAGGCTTGGATAACGGGTTGTGACACCGCGCAACGGGAAAATGAAGTTGACCGATTCCTCCTTCAGGCCGCGTAAACCCGCTAGGCGATTGCTCTGGGGCTTGATCGCAGTCGGTTGCTGCGTCATGGGCGGCTATCTCTACTTCTCTCAGAGTTTTGCAGCACAGTTACCAATCGCGGGCAGTATTCCTCGGGTTCCGGCGGACTCCCTGGATCAAGGACGCACCTGCGGCGTCTCCGCTCAGGCCCCGGGCGATAAATCCAGCCCCTTGGCCAACGGTTCCCAGGAGATCGCGGACGTAACCGGCCAGGGCGATACTCTTTTTTCGCTCCTGAACGACAATGTTTCGGATGAAAATTCGGTCCGGAAAGTTGCCGATAGCCTTGCCGCCGTGATCCAGGCATCCAAGGGCCAGGCCTTCGACTGCGATACCGACCTGAATCCGGGGTCAAGATACAGCGTCACGGTAGACCGGGACGGCAAGTTTCTCAAGGCCACCCTGGAGCTCGACCCTGCCAATGTCTTCCATGCCTCGGTGCAGGATGATGTGCTGAGATCATGGAAGGAAGACGTGGTCCTCGACTTCAAGACCGAAGCGGTGTGCTTCAAGGTCGTAGGGACACTCACCGAATCCGTGCTCAGAGCAGGCGAGGGAACGGAACTGGCCCTGAAACTGAGCAACGTATTCAGGTATGACATTGACTTCCAATCCGAATCCTGCCGCGGAGACACCTGTACAGTCCTCTTCGAGCGGCGATATGCGGATGACCGGCCCTCCGGATACGGTCAAATACTATGCGCCGCCTATGAGGGGAAAAAGACGGGCAAGAAGTCGGCAGTGCTTTTCAACACCGAGTATTACGACGAAAAGGGCGTGGAGCTTAAGAAGAACTTTCTGCGTTCCCCGCTCAGTGTTATAAGGGTGACCTCCCGTTTTGGCCAACGGTTTCATCCGGTCCTGCGCGTGTGGCGCAAACACAACGGCGTGGATTACGGCGCCGCAACGGGGACCCCCGTATGGTCAGTGGCAGGCGGTGTGGTGACCTTCTCGGGATGGCAGAATGGTTACGGAAACTATGTTTGCATAAAGCATGATAGCGGATACGAGAGCCGCTACGGCCACCTGCACCGTACCTTCGTAAAGAAGGGCCAGCGGGTGAAACAGAGGCAGCGTATTGGTCTGGTGGGAATGACCGGAATCGCCACCGGCCCACATCTCGACTTTCAATTAGTCGCGGGGAAGAAGCACGTCAATCCCCTGGGCGTGAAGATGGTGAACACCCTGCGCTCGGTTCCGGATCCCTTGAAGGAGCGCTTTTACTCGGTGGCCCAGGAGCGCTTCACCGCAATGGGCGCTTCATTGCCCACCCGGACTGCTAGGGCCGCGACCGCCACTGAAGCGAACTGAAGAAGACAAGTCCCGCCATTTCCCTCTCACTCATTGCTTTAACAATTCATGAAGTCAAATGGTGCCGTTGTGGCGATGGGTCCAGGTCGTTTCTTAAAGCACGCCCCGCACTTGATCGCTTGACTGACTGCATTACGCGCGGTATCATTAATATGCTATAGTTTTTTGGACAAATTCCAAGGAGGCCCTCCATGAGAAGGCTCGTCTTGCTGGTAATGGTGGCGGCCATGATTTCGGTGGCCGCGCCCGGGCACGCCTTTATTGATTATCTGTTCGGAGGTTCCCACGTTAACGACGCAATCTCCAACACCACACTGGGCGACCTTCGTGCATGGTGGAGCGGAAATCCCGCGTACACTTTCAACCCCTGGTACTCACCCGGATCCTCCTCTGCATTGGGTCAACCCGATCCTGCAACAGGCCAGGGCAACGTGCCCATGCCTCAGGGATCCTCGTACACGGGAGTGCCGACGCAGCCGCATCCCCAACAGCAGTTTCAGCAGCCCCAGGTGCAGTATTATCCGCCTCCCCAGCAAGGGCAGTACGGCCCCATGCAGGGCCAACCTCAGGGCTACGGTGGAGTTCCCAACGCAGCTGCACCCCAGTACCAGCAGCCGGTTAGATATCAGGCCCCCCAGCAGCAGTACCAGATGCCGCCTCAGCAATACCAGGCTGCACAGCAGCAAATGGCACCTCAGCAGTATCAGCCTCAGCAGCAGCAGTACCAGGCTCCCGCTCGATATCAGGCCCCTCCGCAGGGATATCAGCAGGAGCGGTCCGGCGGAATGCCCTCGCCCTACCAGCCTGTGAACAGAGGCTACCAGTATCAGGTGGAGACTCCGGAGCAGTGACGAGAATGGGCGTGTCCTGTCGCGTGGGAGTCCTTTGACAAAAATCGGGGAGGGCTTCTATGTCCTCCCATCCCGGATTCACTCGGAGAGTCGCTATTGCTGGTTCTGGGGCAGTGCCTTGAGCCGGCTCGCAGCAAGGCGGCCTTGGGCGGTATGCGGAAAGCCGGTGACGATCTTCTGAAAAATTATCCTGGCTGAGCGGGCGTCGCCCATCTTTTCAAAGGATTCCCCCTGCTTGAGGAGGCTGTTCAGCTCGTTCTTGGACCCTGGAAACTCTTTTATCACCCTGTCGAACAATAGGACCGCATCGTCGAACCTGCCTTGAGCGAACCTGGCCTCTCCCATGCAATAGACCGCGCCCGCAGCGAACTCGCTCTTAGGATATCGCTTCACGAAGTCGTCGAACATCTGAACAGCCTGGTCGTGACCACCATTGCGAAAGATGGAATAAGCGTCCCTGTACGATTTTTCCTCGGGTGAGAGGGGAGTATTGCGGATGTCCACGCCGGTCCCGCGGTCCTCGACAGTGTCTGGAGCGGTCCCGCGCTCCGGTGCAGCCTGTTCCCCGCGAGCAGCCGGGGGAGCGACAGGCCGGACAGGTGCCTGTGCAGGAGTCCCCGGGGGCCCGGCCGCTGGGGACGCCTGCTCTATCCCGATCTGGCGCTCGATGAAGGAAACCCTTTCCTGGAGATGCCTGATGGCAAGCTCGTCTCCACCCTTGGCCTGGAGCCGTTCCAGGTTATCGCGGAGGCGCTGGAGCTCCAATTCTATGTCCTGCATCCGGGAAGCTATCTGCAGAGGGGCCGGATCCACCCTTGGAACCGAATTGGCGGGCTGGACGTACGGGAGTTGAGGAGCAGCGGTCCTGCTTAGGCAGCCGGAGAGACCGACCATCACCAACAGAGGCAGGATCAACAGCCGGAGACTTCTCAGACCAGCCTCGGAGGTGATGCGGCCCGCCGCGCTCCCGCCTGTACCCATCACCGCGAGACCCTCAAGTATACACGGCGGTTCTTGGCCCATGCAGCCTCGTTGTGGCCCGGATCAACGGGCAATTCGGAACCGTACGACACGGTGGAAAGACGATGGGAGTCAACACCGAGCGCCATGAGTTGATCCGCCACCGAGCGCCCGCGGCGGTCTCCCAGGGCCAGGTTGTATTCCGGGGTGCCTCTTTCGTCGCAATGCCCCTCGGCTACGACCTTCAGATGCGGAGCGCGGCGCAGCACCTCGGCGTTGTATTGTACGGCCGACTGAGACTCCGGGGTCAGGCCGTACTTGTCGTAATCAAAGTAGATGACCCGCAGTTCGGCTTGTACCACCTGAAGGTCATGCTCTCCCACCTGCGGGGCCCCGTACGGCGCGGGCATACCCCCGGCAGGATCTTCTCCGGGCCTGACGATCGGCCGTGAACATCCCGAGAGCAGAACAACAACAGTCAGCATCAAGACTGCCGAGTGTATCAAGAAGCGGGAAGACATGGCGGTCCTCTCCTTATCACCCCGGGCTCGCATTCCCATCATCTGGGATTCCTGGACCAGGCAGGAAACTTCCCCGGTATCGAGGACACTGGAACCTGGATCTCTCCGCGGGCGTTCATGACGTAAATCAGCCATTGCCCGCTCCGATTTGATGTGAAAGCGATCATTCTTCCGTCCGGCGACCAGGATGGGTCCTGGTTGGATCCTTTGTCCGTCAAAACCCGTAAGTCCTTGCCGTCCGTTCTCATGGTACATATCTGGAATCGTCCTTCGATCCGGGCTGTGAAGGCCAGAAGGTCTCCCCGGGGTGACCAGTCCGGATCGGTGTTGTAGTTGCTGGCGAAAGTGAGCCGTGCAGGCTCGCCTCCGCCGACGGGGACGACGTAGATTTGGGGTGATCCCGCCTGATCGGAGGTGTAAGAGATGAAGTTTCCATCAGGCGACCACGAGGGGGAAATATCATTTCCTCTGCCGTTCGTCAACCTTTTTATTATGTTTCCTTGAGTACTTATAATAAATATCTTAGGTGTTCCTTGAGCACTTAGCGACAGCGCAACCGCCCTGCCATCCGGAGAATACCTCGCTGAGGCGTTTATCCCAGGTTGGCCCGACAACAATTTCGGCTCCATAGTCTGAAGGTCCAGCCTCCACAGATCGGGATTCCTGTTGATATACGACGTGAATATCAGACCCTGACCGTCGGGGGACCATTCCGGCGAAAGATTGATAGTCCGCGTCTGGGTCATTTGTCTTGAACTGTGGCCGTCGTAATCCATGCTGAACACTTCCCTGGACCGGCCTTCGGCGACGAAAGCGATCCTCGTGGAGAAGCATCCTGGAATCCCGGTGAGCTTTTCCATGACCCTGTCGCCGAACACGTGGACCACACGGCGTTGATCCTTGATTTTGCCTGTGAAGCGCTTGCCCAGTTCCAGTTTACCCAGCGCCAGGTCGTAGAGCCTCGCTTCAACGACGAGATCATCGCCGTTCACCTGGAAGCTGCCCAGAATAAGAGCTTGCGCACCGGTTTTGGACCAGGCCTCCAGGTCAGGCTCGCCGGATTGCTTGAATCCCTGCGACGGTCCGGTCTCAATGATCTGGAACAGGCCACTGAGATAGAGGTCGTTTCTGATCACCGAGGCGAGCGTTTTTCCGTTGAGGGGACCGGGAGATGAAGAGATGAAGTCCGGGATGGCCACGGGCATTTTGGCGAGGTGGGGATTCTCAAGGTCAATGACCAGCTTAGTATGCGCAGGACCGGCCGACACGGTTAGTATCAGGGCCAGACAGGCCGAAAGACAGTGTCTCAGGAGTCGGGAACAGAAAAGATTCTTACCACGGCTTACCCTCACCCTTTCCCTCTCACACTGGGAGAGGGCATTTCTGTGCGGCTCCAAATGGCTCCCTCGCCCTCCGGGAGAGGGTCGGGGCGAGGGTCCAAAGATAGCCGACCGTGACATCGTGCGACGATTTTCAGTCAGGAGACAATTCCTGGACACTCTCGGAACGGCGTCAATTGCCCACAGGCATGCACTGAGGACTCTATGGCGCAAACATGGTTGCGTATACGCAGCGGGTTCCAGCGATGATGCCACGGCTGAGCAGTAGGGGCGGGGGTTATCCCCGCCCGCTATCCTGGAACTCTGGAGGCGGGCGGGGATAAACCCCGCCCCTACGTCCGGTACGGCTCCATCGTACGTCTCGATCACTGCATTCCTCCTGGAGTGAACCGGAGCGCCAGACCGCCTGCCTGGCGAATCTTCTCCCGGACCTCAGGAGGAACCGGCGGAAAGGGTGAGGCCTGATGTACGGCCCTCATTGCCGATCTGTCGAACACTTCGTCTCCGGAACTTTCCTCTATGGCCGCGCTCACCAGGAGTCCGTCATCCGCGATTTTTACGGCCACCACCGTAACCTTCTCCAACTGCCGCTTGTCGCCGAAGACGGACCAGTTTGAGTTGATCCTTTTTCTCAGGCCGTCGAACCAACGGAGGAGCTCTTGATCGGTAAGTCCGCCTCCAGGCCTCTGTCCGGGCCTGTCAGAGGAGGCTCCTGCCAAGGAAGCAGCCGTATCGGCCTTCTTGTTTTCCACTTCCTTTTTTATGGCCGCGAGGCGCTTCTCCAGGAAGGATTGCGGATCTTCTTTCTTCTTTTCCGGCGGAGTTTCCTTTTTCTTTTCCGGTGCGGGCTTGGCCTCCTCGACTTTCTGAAGAGGTCTTTTTCTTTTCTTCAGGCGCACTGTCTCCGTGGAAGGGGGCGCCATGGCTTTGGCCGTTACCACTTCTCGAGCGATCTCCTTGTCGCTCTTCGGGGTAGGCATCTCCATCGCGGGTTCCGCGGGGGTCATCTCGAGCGGGACGGATTGGCCCTGTTCCATTTTTTGCAGCTCCGGCCCGGACATACCCGGGGTCTCGACCAGTATCACGCGGCTGATGATCTCTTCCTTGGGCTTGTACTGTTGCCCCAGGGAAACGGACAGCCACAGCGCCGCAAGGATGAAAATCCCGTGCAGGCACACCGAAGCAAACAGCATCCACGGTGACGCGGCGTCCGGTGCTCTGGAATGGGCGGCAGTCATCGGGCTGGTGCGGCGTCCTCCTGTGGAGTTGTTATCATGCCCAGGTTGGCTATGCCTGCGGTTTTGAGGGCTCCCATGATGCGGACTACAGTCCCGTAGGGCACCGTCTTGTCCGCGCGGAGGTACACCTCGCGTCTGGGCTTGTCTTTGGTGGCCTCAGCGACTCGCGCAGGCAGGTTTTCTTCCTTTACGGGGACCTCGTTGATGAAGACATTTCCCTTGTCCGAGACCGAAATGATGATCTCTTCAGCGTGTTGTTCCTTCTCGATGGGCGCACCCTTGGCCTGCGGCAGCTCGACGGAGACGCCTTCCTGCATCATGGGCGCGGTGACCATGAATATGATGAGCAGCACGAGCATCACGTCAACCAGAGGGGTGACGTTGATTTCCGACATGGCTGCTTTTCTGTCCGTATTAAGCGAAAAGGCCATTAATTGTTCCTCTCAACACTCCTGAATCGCACCTATTTTCGTTTCCAGTAAATGCGCTCGATGATATTGATCAGCTCGGATGCGAAATTGTCCATCTCGGTGGAGATCGAGTTGATGCGCCCGAGAAAGTAATTATAGAAAATCACGGCAGGAATTGCCGCGGCCAGACCGGCGGCGGTTGCAATGAGCGCCTCCGCGATTCCGGGCGCCACCACTGCCAGGGACGCGCTCTTCATGACTCCTATGCGCCTGAAGGATTCCATGATGCCCCATACCGTCCCGAAGAGCCCGATGAACGGTGCGGAAGATCCTGTGGTTGCAAGAAAGTTGACGCCTCTCTCCAGCCTCGACCGTTGTGCGGCCACCGCCTGCTGAAGCGAGCGTGTCACGTTATCCATGCCGGTGCGTTCATACTCCGGATCCTGGGAGGAATCCGGGGAGTCCTTTTGCGTCGCTGCCTGAATCCTCGATATCCGGTTCAACTCGGCATAGCCGGCTTTGAACACGTGTGCCAGAGGACTGAAAGTGAACTGTTTGGCTTCGGAGTAAAGTAACGAAAATTTGCGGGATTCACGGAACGCGTCGAAGAAAAGCTGCGTGTCCTTCCGCGCTCTGGACAGAGTTATTGCCTTGGTGAGGATGATGCCCCAGCATACTACCGAAAAAAGCAGGAGAACGAGCATTACTCCTTTCACCACCCAACCTGCCCCCATAATGATCGCGAGCAGGTTCTGGTCATTGGCCGCTTGAAGCGGCAAGGTCGTGGCAAAGGGCTCGGGCATGAAATAGATCTCCTTTCTTACAATGGAAGAATCCTTAGTCCATTAATGAGACTAAGTCAAGTTTAACTTCTTATTATCAGATGTTAAATGATTAACCTAATGGCGATTCTAGATTTTCGCGGCATGCACACCTTCCGAGTCGCGCAACGGGCCGGGCCATCAACCGCCCTTCCGGCCGTTCCGCCCTCCTTATGCTCACTGCTGTTCTGATTGCCTCCCGGAGTGGCTTGGCGGCCTGTGAACCCGTATGGGTTTCCGGTGAGTGATACCATTTCAATCTCTTGGCGGCAAGGCGGCGGGGCACATCCTCCGCTTCGAACCGAGGATCCGACTTCGCTCCTGAGGGGCCTGGCCTGCCACCCGGGGCTACTCGTTCGAAAATGAAATGGTATGAATCGCGTGTTCCCGTCCGTGGCAGTTCTTTACCGCCTTCATTCCCGTGTTGTTGCGACTCTTGGAAGTTCAGACTCAGGATTAATGACAGTCTATCGGGAACATTGTTCCTTCGGAGGAGACTTCCTTAGAAGAAGGCTTTCAACAACAACATTGAAACAACTTGACATCTAGGTCGAATTTGTTGTATTTTTTAAAGAAAAACTGCGAGGTCCCCATGTCCTACCGGATCGTCGTGGCAGACAAGGACGCCCGAATCCGTGAAGCGGTGAGCCGATTCTTTCCGGAGGAAGAAAATGAATTTGTGGGCGTCACCAGCGCCGGCGAGCTCAAGAGAGTTATAAAGACCGAGAAGCCTCATCTTATTATTCTCAACGCGATCCTTTCCGATTCTCCGGCGTGGAATGCCACAAAACAGGTCGTTAGAGGAATAAAGGGCTCCAAGGATTACGGGGATGTTCCGGTGATTCTCCTGACCGGCGACCCCGGCGGACCGGCCCCTACGGAGCTCAAGGCTTCCGGTGCGGATGCTTATCTGTCGAAGCCGATTGACGGCGCCACACTGAGGCGCACCGTTGAATCGCTGCTCGGCGTCGCTCCCACCACCACCGTCCATGACGAAGACGAGGAAATCCTCATAGACTTTGCCGACGACGACTCCGGCGACATGACCGAGGAACTCCTTGCAATGTCCAACGTGGCTCTGGAATCAGAAGACACAACCTCCACCGAAGTGGGGGACACCGTCGAAATAGATACAGGCACTCTCGTGGCGGAACTGGATCGCGCGGGGGAAATGCCGGGGGAAGACACGTACGAGGACACGGTTCGCCTCAACCTGGAAGACATGGGCTTGGAAGATGACCTGGATTCTTCCTCCTTCGAGCCGACCATCGAGTTGATTTCGGACATCCCCTCCGATTACGGAACCGCGCCGGCGGAGGAACTCTCCACTTTCGAGATCGAATCCCAAGCGCCGCTGCCGGATTTCTCCTCAATTACGCAGGAGATGGGGCAGGCCGCACGTCCGCCCAAGGATTCCGTGACCGTCGAAATGGATGTGGACGACCTTGGTCTCGAGGTTGAATCCTTTGTGAGCGACGAATCGTCTCCGACGGAAGAGATTGCAAGCCTTGACCTGGACGACACCGAGATTGACAAGATACTTGGCGTACAGGAGCCTTCCAAGGTTCTCATGTCCAAGGATCTTGCCCTGGATGACGACTCTCTGGTCAGAGAAGCCTCAACCGCAAGTACCGTGGGCGATGTTGACGTCATAGATCTCGAAGAAGACACTGAAATCCGCGAGATCGAAATGGAGGAATTAGAGGCTGTTAGCATTATCGAGGAAGACGACATCGGCCTCGATCTGGACGAGACCGTTCCTTTGGAAGGCGATGAGATGCAACAACTTGCCCAGGAAGACCTGGAAGAGATCAGCCTTGAAGACACGGAAGAACCTTCCATGCGCCTGGAGTCTCCCATCGAGGCTGCTACCGGCGAACTGATCTCGGACGAACTCTCTCTGGACGAGATTTCTGAAGAAGAGATGACTACCCAGGAATTCTTCGGCGAAGAACTGCCCACCGAAGAATTTCCCACAGAGAAACTCCCCGAGGAAAAGACCCGCGACCTCATGACTGAAGAGGAGATTACTCTTGACGAAATGGACTTCCGCGAAGAAATCTCGCTCGATGAGACTCCCGTGGAGGAACTGACCCTCGACAGTGATGAAGCGGAAGCCATGCTTTTCGAGGACAGCAGGGAGGAAGAGCCGGTCCTGGAAGTTACGGAGGACATCTCCTTCGACGAGATAAGTCTCGATGAGGCTCCCGACGACCGTACGATAAGGATCGCACCGCCGTTTGACTACGAGCGCGGCAAGGAACCCGAGCCTGCCAGAGCGGTTTCACCTCCGCCGCCCCCTCCACCGCCACCCCCTCCGGCACCACTTTCACCGGCGGTTGCCGCAGCAGCGCCACCCCTGCCGGAACCAGTCCGGGAAGCACCGGTGGCGGCGGGGCCTCCGAAGCCCGCGGCGTTCGAGATCCCGACTCCCAGGCCCGAGCCCAGACCGGTTGAACCAAGACCGGTTTCCATTGCACCATTGGAAGCTCCGGCCGCTGCGGACATCTTGGCTGCCGTATCGTCCCTTATGGGCGAAAGGCTTTCGCACGCGGTTCCCGCAAAGGCCGAATTCACTCAATCGGTGGACACGGCTATCAAAGGAGCTATACCTACGCGGGACGACTTCTCGGAGAACTTCAACAGGGCTGTTTCCGCATCGCTACCGTCCAGAGAGGAGATTCTGGAGGGGCTTATCAACAGGCTTTCAGGATCTCTTCCCGGCAAGGAAGAGATTTTCGGTCGTGTGGACCAGGCTGTGAGCCTCGCCCTGCCTTCCCGGGACGAAATCAACAGAAGGCTCGATCAAGCCGTCAGGGATGCGGTTCCATCACAGGAAGCTATCCTCGACCGGCTGGATGCGGCGCTCAAAATCATGCCTTCCCAGGAGTTTGTTGCTCAACGCTTAGAGAACGCTCTATCCGTATTTCCGTCACAGGATGAAGTCAACCGCAGGATTGACTCTGCCATAGGCGATCTCCCGTCCGCCGAAGCCGTCATGGAACGCATTGAAAAAGCCGTGGCGGGTCTGCCCGACCGAGAGGAGATCGAGAGTAGGATACAGGCCTCTCTGGCTTCTCTGCCAAGCCCGGAAGTCCTGCACGAGCGGATTGACGGAGCCTTCGCCGGTTTTCCCACCAGTGAAGAGATCAACGCCAGAATAGAAGCGGCCATAGGCGACCTCCCTTCCGCTGAAGACGTGATGGCGCGCATCGAGAAGGCCGTGAGCGCTATTCCGCCCAAGGAGGAAATCAAAGGCAGATTTGATCGAGCCATAGCAGCCCTTCCCTCTCCCGAGATCATCAACGAAAAGATTGAGGCCGCGCTACGGTCATTACCCTCGAGGGAAGTGGTAAGAGATCTGCTCGATGCTTCCCTGAGCCGCTCCATATCTCACGAACTGGTTGCCGAGCGGCTCGATGTCGCGCTGCGGGCCATGCCTTCCCAGGAGTACGTCCGATTACGGCTGGACGGCGCCTTTGCTGCCCTGCCGTCAGCGGACAGCGTGAACGCAAGATTGGATATGGCCATGCGGGCCTTCCCATCCAGGGATGAGATCAGCTCCAGGATGGAAGAAACGTTCGCCGGCATACCGTCTCCTGATGCGATCGCAGCCCGTGTTGAAGAGGCGCTTAAGATACTGCCGTCCCAGGAGACTATCCTCCAGAGGTTTGATGAAACCCTGGCCGCTGTGCCCTCCGCGGATCAGGTCTGGACAAGAGTTGACGAGTACTTGGCAATTCTCATGCCGACCAAGGAGGAAGTGGCCTCTGCGTTTCAGGATATGCTGAGCCGCAGGCTGGAGAGGCTGGTCTCCGATGATGAAATCAAGCTCGCGCTCATGACGCGACTCCCCGAGACGGGGGATATCCTGAGCGCTCTCAAGGCGGCAATGCCCGAGAAAGCCAGGCTGCAGGAGATCCTGGCCGACGGACTCTCCGTTGCAGTGAAGGAGTCCCTGCCGGAGCGAGTGTGGCTGGAGAGCGTCTCCAGGGGACTGTTCGACGAGAGGACGAGAGGACTGCTGCCCAAGCGTGAAGAAGTGGTCTCCCTTATCAGGGACGAGATCCGGCAGAAGCTTCTGGAGATGGTTGAGAAGGTAATCCGGGAGCAAATAGAGCGGCTGACCGCGGGCCTCGCCGGCTGACATATATCGGGTCGCGGCCGACGGCAGACCGTTCCTCAGGTAACTCTACTGCCCAGATTTCATGCATTCCGTAGGGGGGCGGGTCTGAGACCCGCCCTCTCCCGGTAAGCCCATCGCGGTCGCGTCAAGGCACTTTCTAAACGCTATGCTGGTGCAATGCCGGTGGGCGCGCTAAAGCGCAGACCAGAGGTCCGCCTTGCCTCCCGAATCATTTGAGGATTTCCTGGCGACTCCCTCGTCGTTTCGTGGCCGGCGTTATTTCTCGAGCGCGGCCAGAATCGGGCAATTAGCGCAGGGGAGCGTCCGTGAAGCCATCGTGTCTACCTGAGACTTAGCATTGCGGGGCGCTCGGCGTGTTCTCCTGGAAATCTCCAGGCACGTCTTGCGGGTCCAGCGTCCCTTGAGAGGTTTGCATTCGATGAGCTCATGGGCGTCCAACCAAGCTTGGGCGTCGGTATAGACCATAACTCTCTCCCTGATAACTCCAACCATTCCCAGGTCCAGGCCCAAGATACAAATACAAATAGAAACCGTGGAAGATAATAGTACAGTTTCCACTATAGACCAAGCACCAGAGAAGTCAAGAGATTTCGGGAAGAAGGTCCAGGGCCGCGTCCATTCATCGGGTCAGGAATAATGAAACCGAACCGGACACCTTCAACCCGGTCATGGAATTATACCGATTCCCTTGAGCATCTTCTTGACCTCGGCGTACGATGGAGCATCTCCGGAAATCTTCAGAAGCGGCTCACCTTGCAAATCCAGGCTCACCAACTCATCATCGTAGGGGATCATTGCTTCCGGCTCGTAAGGAAGTCGTTCAATTTCCTTGAGCACGGTCTCCGGCAGATCGCTCTTCTCGCCCTGGACCCGGCTCAATACCAGGTGCTTATGATGAATACGACCGCCCAACTCCGATATGAGTTCCGCTATTCTTGCTATTGTTCTGAGGCTGCGAGGGGCAGGATCCGAAATCACGAAGAGATGATCCACCTCCTCTTCGGTGCGGCGGGACAGGTGCTCCATGCCGGCTTCGTTGTCAATGACCACAAATGCGTAATTTGAGGTCAGCTTGGAGATTATTTCCCTGAGAATATTGTTGGCGAGACAGTAGCAGCCAGGACCCTCGGGACGGCCCATTGAGAGAAAATCAATATCCCTGCCCTCCTCGAGGGAGGCCTGGACCTGGTACTCCATGAACCTGTCCTTGGTCATGCCGCCCGGGATGTTATCTCCCATCTTTCGCACATCCTCCCGGACGCAGCCCACGCTTCGAGGCTGCATGATCCCGAGAACTTCGTGCAGGTTCGAATTCGAATCCGCGTCAATGGCCAAAACCGGCCTCTTGCCGCTCTCTATGATGGCCTTAATCATCAGCGCCGTGATGGAGGTCTTTCCTACCCCACCTTTTCCGGCGACAGCGAGAGTAGTTCCCACTTGCAGTCCTTTCTTCGACCTTTTTTGAAGCTCTTCGCCGCTGGAAACCCTTTCCGCGGCTTAAGTCATCGGTGAATCTCACGGAGCACACCCTCCGCGGTTGTCATCCATCTCACAGCGGAGTGACCGCAGTCTCCCGGTTGTCGGCGGGGCCTCTCCGATCTTTCCCGGCTCAGGGCTTGAACACTTCCTCCGGAGACATGGTTTCCAGTTCGGCAAGCAAACTGTAGACTTTTTCTGCGTCTTCCTCGTTCAACGCTGCGCAGCCGCAGGCCGGGGTCAAGATTATTCTCTCGGTCAAAGCGTTCCGATCCACACCGTTTTGTTCCAGCAGATCTATTCCTTCCCGCAGCCTCAGCAAGACGTCCTGAACGGTTTCATTGGCCACCCGGTTGGTATTGGGGACGACACCCCAAGCCAGAACACCGCCCCGGTCGAGGTACCGGGACAACTCGGGGGCGTATATGGCCATGCTCTGCATGTAATCCACCGCATCGAAATTTATGATCCGCGCGGACGTCTCCATGAGCATTCCCCAGTCAGTGTTTCCGCAGCAGTGAATGCCGGGAATTCCGCCCTTCTCCAGGACCATGCCCATAACGTCGTCCAGCGCTTCGACCACGTCTTCCCGGGAGAGTCCCAGAAGCACCGATGACCCGTAAGCACTGAGCGAGGGTTCGTCAAAAAAAACTATTACGTTCTCGGCATAGGGTCTGAACTGCTCCAACAACCATATTGCCTTCAGGCCCATGCCCTTTACCGCAACGTCTCTGAAGAGCGAATGATAGAATATGGGCTTTCCCTGCTCGTCCGTCACACCGAGGCCGAAACTCAAGGGTCCCGTGACCTGGACCTTCACAAAGGGCAATCTACCCCCCGCACGATCGAGTCGCTCGAGAAGGCGGTGGATACCTCTACCGTAATCCATTCCGACCGCGAATTCATTTGCGGGAGCACTCCCTTCCACTTCCAGGTACTTGGAGTAAAAAGCCTCCACTTCGGCCATGACATCGCCTGAAGTATCGAAGTAGTATTTGAGATTCTCAAAATCTAGTCGAAAACACGGCAGATTTTCCGAGAATTGAATCCACATCTGTTCCCGTGGGTCCGACCTGGATAACTGGGGAGCGTGAACTGCCCTTTTAAGCTTCTGAAATATCAGGTCTACTGCGTCTTCAGCGTTGAGGTGTGGCATGCTCCCCACCGCTGTGGAGAGTACTCTCGGCAGCGCTGCCGTTTCAGCGAATCTGGCCATGAACTACTCCTTCGGAGACCGCGGGTTTGAAAACTGATCCCCCGGGGCCTTGTAACATCCTTCAACAGTTGCTTTCCAAGATATGAGCCGGGCTCTGACCTACCAAACCAGGCCCTACATGAATTCGTTCCCGAACTGTGAACCGCTCTTGGGCCTCCGGCGGCAAAAGAGAGCAGGGAGAGCACTAATCATTATGACCACAAAGTCATGCTGTGGGTTCGAAACTAATACAGCAAGTGCCAACGGCTCACCGCACCAAAGATTCTCCAGCGATCGAATTTCGCTTCCCTCTCGTAGAAATCCACTGCAAACATAGTTATGTTTAATAATCCGCGTCTGTTATGTCAAGCCGGCCCCTCGGCTCACGGCCAAGCGCACCTTCTTCCAGATACGGTCGCGCATACCCGGCGGGTCCGAGTGATGGCGATGCCGCGTCAGTAGGGGCGGGGTTTAGAAACTGTCTCAGAACTCGGGCAACAGTCAAGATCGTAGCACGCCTAGAGAGAGCGCTGCCTCTGGTTCCCTCACCCAACCCTCTCCCAGAGGGAGAGGGCTATGTCATTCCGGCCGGTTGCGAGTCCCCTCTCCCATTGGGAGAGGGCCAGGGTGAGGGTGTCGGAGAGAAGCGTGCCACGATTTCGGTCAACCCAGGAATTCTGAGACAGTCTCTTTATCCCCGCCCGGTATCCGAGAACCTATGAGGCGGGCGGGGGTCAACCCCGCCCCTACATTCGCCACGGCGCCCTTTGGCCATGCTTCCGGTTGTCCCGTTCCGTCACCGTATTTCTGAAAAGCAGTACTCAGCGACCAGCGACCGACTTGCCATAGGTTGACATCGCCGTCCCTGTGCTCGATTCCCATTGACCCCCATCGGTCTGAAGATTTATGTATGTGGTATCATCAGAAACCACCCCGCGGCGCATTGTCCCCCGACTGATCGAAGACATGCAGCTGCGGGCTCCCCACTAAGAGCGGGTCGGCAATGAACGGGAAAAAGACTGTCTGGGTTCACTCCGCAACCTTTACTTATTCGCTACAGGAGCCTCCGCGTCTTCTGGAAACAATTTGGTGCGAGAGACCCGGATGGGGCTACTTGCTTCGCCGCGACATGTGGATCAAGAAGGAATGCGTTCTGCAGGAACTGCTGGATCTTGGTTATGTGGAACGGACGCCTCCCGGTTGGGGCGGCGCTGAAATTTGTCCTTACTGCGGCATGTACATCGCCTCCATCCCCGGGTCGCTGGTCGGGAAGCATTTTGCCGCTTGCGGCGGTGACAAGGAAGGCTGGATGAAGATCGAGGAGTCCCTGATCCAGGATCAGCGCGTCAGGCGATTCGAGAAGCACCTCATGGAAAAGAAGCTAAGGGAACAGGAAGAACTGGAGGAGCAGGAGCGCAGAGACAGATTCGACAGAATTCGCGACGAAGCTGTCTCCAGACAGCAAGCGAAAGATCGTAAGAAACGGCTCAAGGAAGAGACCCGCGAGGAATTGAGAAGACGCTAGGAGGCCGGCGACCGGACCCGCACTTGTTTCCATAGAAGAGATTCCGGGGGATGACTTTACTGCGCAAGCAGTTTCCCCCCTTTTCCAAAGCTCCCAATATATCACCGGCTCCCGCTGGTCGCCGCTCGTCTGATGTTCAGCTAGGACGTGCTTGACGAAGTGAAGCGCATCTGTCGGGAAAGGAAAGGGAAATCCGCGTCTTGATTGTTCGTTTTGCCCCATCGGCAAGGGCGGTTTGCATGAAAGTGATTCATTGACAGAACTTCCCATGAAAACGAGATGGCCGGGACCCGCAACATACCGGTCCTACTGACGTTTCGGTGCTTCTTGGTGGCACCCTTCGCCTCGGGATTCGTACGAATCATCGAGCGATGCCTTACAAAAAAAAAGGGGGACGTCGCTATCACGTCCCCAAGGATTAGGAGGAATTTGGGTCGAGGACGAGAGGACTCGTTGTCCTCTCTTGGGGGCCGGTGATTTTCCGGATTTTGCAGGAAAATCAGGGCCTGGAGGTGTTCGTTGATCTTTCTATTTTCCTGATCGCCGGCCCAGACTCGGGCCTCCCCGTGGATGTTACGATTTCAGGAAGTTACGGGGTCTTTCGGGGCCGGTTCCGCGGATTTCGCATCGTCCTACCAATAGCACCCGAACGTCGAGGTAGCGCCGGCCCGGTAGTAACCATACCCAGGCGACGGCGGGAGGCTCAGAATCCCGGAGCACAACCTTGCAGGCATCTCCCAGGCAGTGGCGCAGATGCCGAGACATCCGAGACCGGCCAGGGGTTCCGCTCCGTAAGGCATCGGAGAGCCACAGGCGACTGCCGTTGCGGGTGGAGGACAGGGCGTCGAAGGATATGGGGCGCTGATAGCAGGCTCACAGGCCACCGTGGTTGATGCGGGGACACATGCCACAGGCTTGCACTTCCTCACTCCCCTGTAGGCGGGCATGGGAGGCGGAGGCGCGCAGACCGGAGGTGGACATGCTGCAGGCGCATAGACCGGTGGATAGAATACGGGAGGCGGAGCCAGCAGAGCCCCTGCGAGAACCGATGGGCAACCGATGACCGCTCCGCAAATGTTGGCACAAATGCCGAGCACTCCTCCGCACAGGGCGAATGGGTTGGGCGGCCCACAGGGAGCAGGAGCGCAGGCTTGCGGACCACACTGGACCGGAGGGGGACCGTACGCAGGAGGAGGACAGACCGGCGGTCCGCCTGCAAAAGTTGTTGGAATTGCGGTGAATAGGGAGAGCGCCAGGCAGACTGATAGAACTGCTACTCTTAGCACCATACCACATCCTCCTTTGGTCAGTTCCTTTAAATTAATACTTGAGGGCGTAATCTCAAGTGATAGACATTGAATTTAGCCCGTTGTCGGGCTTCGCTGAACGAAGGCTTTAACATGGGGGGTATGGGCTGTCAAGTATTTTTGTTTGATTGTTCGCATTTATCAAAAAAGGGATGTTACTGGCTGATTTGAGCAATATATGTACTTGATTAGATTGTAATTATGTGGCAGAATGAAGACCGGATTACCCGTTTACGTGGTGCTGCTCGCTCCGGAGCCCCCTGGGACTGGGTAATCGTCTCCCCGACGGACCATCGGAATTGGAGAGGATCTTACTTACTATGATTAAGGCTCTGTTTTCACTGGTTATTATCTGTGTCTTATGGCCCCAGGTTTCCTTCGCCCAGTACGAGGTGGTGGACGCATACAACCGGGGTGTGGAAGCTCTGCGGCTGAATCGCCTCGACGAGGCGGTGGACTTCTTCACGAGGGCGCTGCAGCTCGATCCCAGGGATCACCTGGCCTACAACAATCGGGGCGTCGCGTACAAGCGCAAGGGGCTTCTGGACGAGGCCATCGAGGATTACACCAGGTCTCTGGAGATCAAGCCGGACTACCCGTTTGCTTTGGCAAACCGAGGCACCGCGCGTTACAGAAAGGGAGACTTGGACGGTGCGCTTGCCGATCTTACGGCATCCCAGAAGATGGGCAGGCGCGACAGCGTGACTCACACGACCCTGGGACTGGTTTACGCGGCAAGAGGGGAAGTGGATAAGGGGATAAAAGAACTCCGGCAGGCCGTCACCATGAACAAGAAGAATCTCCGCGCGTACCAGGCCCTGGCCGAGATATACGAGAATCAGAGAGATTACGACCGGGCTCTGGAGAGCTACGCCAAGGTGGTGGAGTTGAGCGGGGCCAGCCGAAACGTCAAGGAGCTTCAGGCCAGGATTGACAACATTAAGAAGCTCCAGGCGAGAGAACTTCACGCTATCGGTCTCGAAAGCTATCGTTCCGGGAAAGAAAAGCAGGCCCTGGAGTTATGGACGCGCGCTCTGAAGCTGGACCCCGCGCTGGTGCAGGCCCTGCGGGACCGGGGGCTGACCTATCACAAAGCCGGACAGCACCAGAAGGCCATCGAGGATTTCGCTTCCGCCATCGAGAAGTCCCCAACCAATTCAGAGCTTTATCGGATTCGAGCGGACGCGTTTTACAAGATGAAGAAGACCGACCAGGCCTTGGAGGATTACAATCGTTCGATTCAGATCAATCCCCGGGATGCCATTGCATATAACAATCGGGGCCTGATCCATCACGAACGCAACGACCTGGACCGCGCCCTCGAGGATTATTCTCAGGCTATCGCGCTTGAGCCAAGCAATCCAACCTTCTTCGAGAATCGCGCCCTTGTCCTGACGGCCAAAGGCCAGATCAAGAAGGCACTGGATGATTACCGGAGCGCTCTGAATAACACCACCGACGAACGGCTGCGCAACAACATTATGGAGCGTGTCTCAACCGTTCACAGCATGTCCGGCGAATCGTCGGAAGGGCTATCCCGGTCGCTCCCCGAGCTGACTGATCCCGAAAGGTACCGACCGGACAGTCCCGGCCAGAGATGATGCGGTTCACTTCGTCCACTGCATCCTACTCGGGCCGCAAGAAGGCGGTGACCAGCGGAAGCCACAGATATATTAGGAGTTTTTGGGGAGGGGTCCCGGGCAATGCTGTTGACTTAAGCCGCACGCATCTTGTCCGGTAACCTGTCTCTCGACGAGGCCGGTGACTCGTCATTCCGGCGGACGCCGGAATCCAGGTTCCCCAATCCCGCGTCACGCGGGATTT
>Ga0172375_10003862_pt1 | contig 22513 bp, 24 predicted proteins | sample LakKiv1m_FD_114537 | JGI IMG/M metagenome (GOLD analysis project Ga0172375, IMG submission 114537) | Freshwater microbial communities from Kabuno Bay, South-Kivu, Congo - kab_092012_11.1m | ecosystem: Environmental > Aquatic > Freshwater > Lake | place: Democratic Republic of the Congo... | reverse complement strand
GCCATAGCCGCCTTGCCCTGCGCGGAGTTGACATAAGTAAAATTGAATTTCTCTTTGGCGATACGGGGGAGAAAACTTAAGTCCAGATCGGTATTTATGTTGAATGCCGGGGTGTTAAAATCCTTGACCGTTAAATTAAGCTCAAAAGGCATGCCCAAGAGGTCCGCCTTTAGGCTCTGGGCGGTCAAAGAATCCTGGTTAAAAACAACCTTACCGTGAAGCTCCTTTACCTCCCCTAAAAACTCTAATCCGGTTATCCCGGCGTGTTCTATATCGCAATATCCGTCAAGTTTAAGTTTTTTTGCCTGCCGGTCATAATCAATACCGGTTTTAAGCACCGGATTGAATTTGATCCTTAACTTATCTTTTTCCAGCACCAGGTTATTCCCCCGGCCCTCTATCTGCGCAGAGAGGAGCTCTTCTTTAAGATCGATCTTGGCCTGCAGGTCCGCGGTCCCGGAAACCAGCTTCAACGCCGAATTAACGTAATAGGCCTCAAACTGCGTAGGCGCCAGGTTCTTTACCCACAGCTCGGCGGTCAGGCGCCGGCTTGGGATCGAGTATTGCCCCTTAGCGCTTATGGCGATTGCCGGTTCAGCCGGGATCTCCCCTTTAAAATTGAACCCCACCGCCAGAGGCAGCTTTAACTGCAGGTTCAGATGGATATTATTTATTTCCTTGGTGAACTTGGCCGCCAGGGTATCATCCTGAAAAAGCATGCTGCCGGAGGAGATGCTTATCTTATAAACCGCTATGTTGAAACCGGGTTTTTTCCCCGCCGCCGGCGCAGGGCCGGCAAACAGCTCCTGGAGGTTAAAGGTATTATCTTTTCTGCGCTGCAGGAATATATACGGGGAGCGGATATTGATGCTGGGGATGATTATCTGCTTCCTGAAGATCGGCCAGAAGAAAACCACGCAGTTTGTTTGCCTGGCGCTTAAGACCACCTGCCGGCCGTCCATGATCACCAGGTCCCGCAGGACAAAACCCCTGAATATGTTGAACTCCAGCGATTTTAGGATCACCTTTTTGCCTGTCTGTTTTTCTATTGCCTCGACGAGCATGGACTTTACTTTGACAGGCAGGAGTACTTTGTTCAGGTAAACTATCCCCGAAACAAGAAGGACCAAAAGGATCAGGGAGATTATAATTAACTTTTTCATTTTTTAAGTTTGACCACCTTGGCTGCCAGCTTAAAAGCATCTGCCTTGCTCTTTATCCTGCCGATGGCCTGGGCCTCCTCAAGCGCCTCAAGCACCTCTCCGATCAGTTCAGAAGGCGGCAATTTAAACTTACGCATAATATCATTGCCGTTTAACAGACGGGCCTTTTTCTTTTCTTTTTCTTTTTTGAACAGCCGGCGGATAAGGGTTTTGACTATTTTTTCATGCCGCGTGCGCGAGAGTGCGGTGGTCAAGGGGCCTTTGGTAGCCCGCTGGTCGGAAAGAGACAATAAAAGCACCGACAGGGCGTCAGTGCCGGTGTCGCGGAAATAACGAAAGACCGCCTTGGGAGTAGGATGATCGCTATCCGCCAGGTACCCGGGACGCAGATGGCAGAGCACGATCCTCTCTAAAGAACGGCTTTCTTCGTTGGATAATTTCAACCTGCGGCAGATAGCCCGAGTCAGGCCTAAACCCACCCGCTCATGGCCGTGAAAGATGATCCTCTTCTTTTCGCGGCGTAAAGCCCCGGGTTTTCCTATATCGTGCAAAATACAGGCAAATTTAAGTAAGCTCATTCTCCTGCGTAGGCCGGAGAGCTCTTCATCAAGATACTCTTTTATCCTTGGGTTCTTCCTGGCTTGGGGAAGCAGCAATTCAAACTGGTTCAATGTCTCAAGGGTATGCTGCCAGACATCCAGGTGATGATAGGGGCCCTGGCCGATATTGCGCATGGGCTTTATCTCGGGAAAGATTATCTCCAGGATCTTCAACTTATCCAGGGTGACCAGGGCAGCGTGGGCTTGAGTACTCTCAAATATCTTGAACAGTTCATCGCGCAGCCGTTCCCCGGAAACGCTGCTGATCATACTTTTATCTTTTTTTGCCAGGCGCAGGGTTTCCTTCTCCACGGAAAACCCAAGCAGGCAGCTGAAACTAAAGGCGCGCATGATCCTTAAAGGGTCTTCCGGGAAAGAATTCTTATGCGTGGCCCGGATCATTTTGCGTTTTAAGTCCTCCCTGCCGGAATAAGGATCAATGATAACCTTGCTTAGGTCTTCATCGGAAAAAATATGTTTCAGCTCAAGGGCCAGGGAGTTGATGGTGAAGTCGCGGTGCAGGAGGTCTTTTTCCAGGGTAGGGCCGCGGAAATCCGTAAAATCAAAGGTGTAGATATCGCCATCTGCTTTTTTTACCACGCGGCAGGCGCCATGTTCCTCATCTAAGAGGACAAAAGCAGCTCTTAAGTGGCCGGCTAATCTGCGGCCGAAACTTAAAGCCCCGCGTTTTAGGCAGAAATCAAAATCCGGGTTCTCTTTTTTGCGTTTCAGGAGCAGATCGCGCAAAGCTCCGCCGACCAGGTATAATTTTACCTTTCTTTGCCCGGCAAGATCACAAACCGGCTTTAAGATCTCTTTATCTTTAGCGGAGAATTTCAGCGGCACTGCTTACTTGTCCTGCTTGAACATCTCTGAATTATTGATGATCTCCTCCTCCACGAATATCGGCGCGTGGCTCCTCACGGCTAAGGCAATGCTGTCGCTCGGCCGGGCGTCAATGCTCTTTAATTCGCCGGATGAGGTTTTAATGACGATCTTGGCGTGAAAGGTGGATTCCTCCAGCTTATCGATGATCACCTTATCAATAGTCGCCTGGAGGTCATTGAGCATCGTATAGATCAGGTCATGGGTCATCGGCCGCGGAGGATTGTAACCGCTGATCTTTAATTTTATGGCCGAGGCCTCGCTCAAGCCGATTATGATCGGCAGGACGCGCGTGCCCCCTTTTTCCTTTAAGGCGATCAGCTGGTCATGCCGCTTCTCATCAATGACAATTTTACTCAACTCCATTTCGATCATATTTATTTCTCCGTTTTCTTCTTTTTATCTTTGCCTAAAATATCTTTTAACTCTACCATAAATTGCCCCACATCCTTGAACTGCCGGTACACCGAGGCAAAGCGCACGTAAGCCACATCATCTATGGATTTTAACTTCTCCATCACCAGCTCCCCTATCTTGGTTGATGGGACTTCCCGGTCGCTCTTCTTCTGGATCAGCCGCTCTACCTGGGTGACGATCTCCTCCATCTTCTCAACGCTCACCGGCCTCTTTTCGCAGGCGCGGATTATCCCGGCCAATATTTTCTTGCGGTCAAAGGGCTCCCTGCGGCCGTCCTTTTTAATGACCAGCAGGGAAACCTCCTCCACGTATTCATAAGTAGTAAAACGCTTGCCGCACTTAAGGCACTCCCGTCTTCGCCTGACCGCCGATTCCTCGGCAGTGGCCCGGGAATCAACAACCTTGTCCTCCTTGTGGCCGCAAAATGGGCATCTCATATTTTTCTTACTTTTATCTTTGCCTGCTTTAAGAAATCCATGGCCAGCTTATCCGGGTAGCCCTGGGCAATGACGATCTCTTTTATCCCGGCATTGATGAGCATCTTGGCGCAGATAACGCAGGGCTGGTTGGTGGCATAAAGGGTGGCACCTTTGACGCTTATTCCGTGCAGAGAGGACTGGATCAGCGCGTTCTGCTCGGCGTGCAGGGCGCGGCATAATTCATGCCGCTCTCCGGAGGGGATTTTCAGTTTCTGGCGCATGCAGCCGACTTCAATACAATGCTTTAATCCGCTTGGCGCGCCGTTATAACCGGTAGAGAGGATCCTTTTCTCCCTTACCAAAACCGCTCCCACGCTGCGGCGCAGGCAGGTTGACCTCTTGGAAACTAAAGCAGCCATCTCCAAGAAATATTCATCCCAGCTGGGACGTTTGTCTATAATTTTCTTTTTTTTCACTTTAGCAGCTCCGGGTACAAGGGGAATTTCTTAGTTAAGGCGATGACCTCTTTTTTGATCCTGGCTATTTCTTTGGCGTCGCCGTGGTCCTCTAATGCCGCGTTGATCAACTCGGCGATCCGGCGCATCTGGGCTTCTTTCATTTTGCGGGTGCTTACTGCCGGGGTGCCCAAGCGAATACCGCTGGTCACTGCCGGCCCCTTTTCATCAAAGGGAATAAGATTTTTATTCACCGTGATATTGACCTCTCCCAGTATCCTGGAAGCATCTACTCCGGTGACATTCTTGGGATTCAGGTCCACGAGCATCAGATGCGTATCTGTGCCTCCGGAAACAATGCGAAAGCCCTTCTCCTCCAAAGCCCTGGCTAACTCTACGGCATTTTTAGCCAGCTGCTGCTGGTATTGCTTGAACTCCGGGGTCATTGCCTCGCGGAATGCCACCGCCTTTGCGGCTATAATGTGCATAAGCGGGCCGCCCTGGATACCGGGAAACATAAGCGCGTCAATTTTCTTGGCGAATTCTTTTTTGCAAAGTATAAACCCTCCGCGCGGCCCGCGCAAGGTCTTATGCGTGGTAGAGCTGACAAACTCCGCATAAGGCACAGGCGACGGATGGATGCCTGCTGCTACCAGCCCCGCGATATGGGCCATATCCACGAAAAGATAGGCGCCGACAGCGTCTGCTATCTGGCGGAATTTCTTAAAATCGATTATCCGGGGATAAGCCGAAGCCCCGGCTAAGATGATCTTGGGCTTATGTGTTTTAGCCAGCTCCATGATCACATCATAATCCAGCATCTCGGTTTTCCTGTCCACCCCGTAGCCGACGATCTTATAGAACATCCCGGAAAAATTATGCGGGTGTCCGTGGGTAAGATGGCCGCCTGCGGCCAGATCCATAGCCAGGACCGTGTCCCCAGGCTTGATCGCGGCGAAATAAACCGCCATATTCGCCTGCGACCCTGAATGCGCCTGGACATTGGCGTGCTCGGCGCCAAAAATGGCCTTTGCCCTCTCTATCGCCAAACTTTCGGCTGTATCAACGTTTTCGCACCCGCCATACCAGCGCCGGTCAGGATAACCCTCGGCGTATTTATTAGTAAGCACAGATCCCTGGGCCTCTAAAACCGCAAGAGAAGCGAAATTCTCCGAGGCGATCATCTCCAAGTTCTCCTCCTGGCGCCTGACCTCCTTCTGGATAACCGCGTAAATCTCCGGATCGATCTGCTTTAAATGTTTCACTTTGTGATCTCCTCTATTTGCTTAACTCTGCGCTTATGCCTCCCCGCCAGAAACTTGGTATTTAACCAGGCCATCGCCATCCTCTTGGCCAAGGCGGTTTTCACGAATGCCGAGCCCAAGACCAGGACATTACTGTCATTATGCTGGCGGCTTAATTTAGCTGCCTTAAGGTTATAGCAAAGCGCGGCGCGCACCTTCGGCAATCTATTGGCAACGATGGAATTGCCGATGCCGCTCTTACAGACAAGTATGCCCCGCTTGTATTTTCCCGAAGAGATCCCCTTGGCCAGCTCATAAGCATATTCAGGGTAATCGCAACGCTCCTTACTATAGGTACCCAGGTCTTTTACGCTGATCCCTTTTTTCTCAAGATAGATTTTGAGTTTTTCTTTCAGCGGAAAACCCGCGTGGTCTGACGCGATCAATAGCTTGCTCATAATATTTTCATTATCCTTTCTACGGCATCCTTGATCGTGGCGAAGGTATCCTCATAAAATTCCAGGGAAGCTCCCAGCGGATCAGGAATATCCAGGTCGTTGTCACTTATTTTAGCAAATTCCTTTAATAAAAAAAGCCTATTCTTTGCCGCAGGCGTAAGCTGCAGGATCTTATCCTCGTGCGAACCCTCCATCACCAGGATAAGATCCGACCTGTCCACCAACTCCTTGGTCGCCCTCTGCGAATGATGCGCTCCCACATCAATGCCTTCTTTTTTTAAGACCTCGCGCGTGCCTTCGCTGGCACCTAAACCGGCAAGCATCATTATCCCGGCGGAAGAGACCTCTACATCCTTTCTATTTTGTTTTTCCAATAGCTTCTTTAAATATGCCTCAGCCATAACCGAGCGGCAGGAATTACCGGTGCAGATAAAAAGTACACTCTTGGATTTTGCAACCGCGTTTATCTCCTCATCCTTTATTGCCCCGCTCCTGATTATCTTTAGCGGCTGTACAGCCAGGTCCACAACAGTAGATTCCTTGCCTAATTTCGTGTTACCTGCGTCAACTGCCAGGTCCACCAGGCCGTCCATATTCTGGATAGCTTGAGCAAAATTATCCGGAGCCGGCTCTCCTGAAACATTTGCCGAAGGACAGGCCACCGCGACACGCGCCCGCTCAATGATCTTAAGGGCAACCGGATGATCCGGCATGCGTAAGCCCACCTTGCCCTCTCCGGAACTTTTTAATATAAGGGTCAATGGCCCGGGCCAGAATTTATGCATCAGCTTATGGGCAACAACCGGAATATCAACAGCCAGCTCATCCGCCTTACTTTTCTCGGCTATCAGTAGGGAAAATGGTTTAGCGCTGGGGCGTTTTTTGATATCATAAAGCCGCTCAAGGGCTTTCTTATCCAGGGCATTGGCGCAAATGCCGTAAACCGTCTCCGTGGGGATAACCGCCAGGCCCCCGCCGGAGATGACCTTAGCCGCCTGGGCAATATATTTTTCTTCGGGATTAGCCGGATCGATCTTGATTATTTTGGTCAAGCTCATCTGCCTAACTTTGTATTTTTGATCTTAAGCCGCATCTGTTTTTTATATTTGATAAGCTTATCGGCGATCTTGGTGTCGCTTACGCCTAAGATCTCCAGGGCAAAGAGTGCCGCGTTCCTGGCGCCTGCCCGGCCGATAGCCATAGAGGCAACCGGCACCCCTGCCGGCATCTGCACTGTGGATAAAAGGGAATCCATGCCTTTTAAGCTTTTGGTCTCAATGGGTATGCCAACGACCGGCAAAACTGTATGGGCCGCAACCACTCCTGCCAATGCCGCAGCCCCGCCTGCTGCGCAGATAAATACCCGCGCGCCTTTTTTCGGCGCTGCTTCTACATATTGGGCCAGTTCTTTGGGAGCCCGGTGTGCGGATAAAACCTTGATCTCAAAGCTGACTTCAAAAATTTTTAGCACATTGATCGTTTCGTTTACGGTTTCCAGGTCTGAGGCGCTGCCCATGATTATGCTGATCTTATTCATGACTCCTCCCTATATGGCTTTTCTTCCGATGTCCCGGCGGTATTGCATCCCTTCAAAATGTATTTTACTTACCGCTGAGTAGGCCTTGCTTATGGCCTCCTTGATCGTCGCGCCTAATCCGGTCACCCCCAGCACCCTGCCGCCGCTGGTAACGATCTTATCGCCGACTTTCTTAGTCCCGGCGTGGAAGACCACTACATCATCTAATTTAGCCGCCTCATCTAAACCGGATATCTCTTTGTCTTTAGCATATTCTCCGGGATAACCTTTTGCCGCGCAGACCACGCACACGCAGGCGCGATCATCCCATTCCAATACCGGAAAACTGGAGAGTTTCTGGTTGGCCACCGCCAGCATCACCTCTACCAGGTCGGTTTTAAGCCGGGGAAGTATTGCCTGTGTCTCGGGGTCGCCGAAACGCACGTTAAACTCCAGGACCTGCGGACCGGTTTTAGTCAGCATTATCCCGGCGTAAAGTATGCCCCGGTATTCTATCCCTTCTTCATTCAACCCGGCGATCATCCGGCTAAAAACCTTTTTCGTGATCTCGTCGAATAATTCTTTTGTTACTACCGGCGCCGGAGAATAAGCTCCCATTCCACCCGTGTTTGGCCCGAGATCATTATCAAATATCCTTTTGTGGTCCTGGCTGGTAACCAGCGGGACAATTACTTTTGAATCGGTAAAACAAAGTATGGATGCCTCCTGGCCCTCCAGGCAATCTTCAACGATGATCCGCTTTCCGGCGTCGCCGAAAACCCTGTTCTCAAGCATGGCAGTGGCTGCGCGGTTTGCCTCCTGAATACTCTTAGCCACAATAACCCCTTTACCCTGGGCCAGGCCGTCGGCTTTTACCACGCAAGGCGCGCCTCTTGCGCCGATATGTTTTTTTGCCTCGGCTATATCGACGAACACCCGAAACCCCGCGGTAGGCACGCCGTAATGCATCATCATCTGCTTGGCAAATGCCTTGCTCTCTTCAAGCATCGCCGCTCTTTTGCGCGGCCCGAATACCGGAAGTTTATATTTAGCGAATTCATCGACAATGCCTGCTACCAGCGACGCTTCCGGCCCGGCTACGGTCAGGTCTATTTTTTCTCTTCTAGCAAAATCCAACAAACCCGGAACATCATCGGCCTTTATATCAACGCACTCGGCAAGCTGGGAAATCCCGCCGTTGCCCGGCGCGCAGAATATCTTTGTCACCAGTTTTGATTGCGCGATCTTCCAGACCAGCGCGTGCTCCCTTCCGCCCGAACCGACTACTAATATTTTCATGTTAACTCCCGTATTACCGCTCCACTTTTGGCATCGCCTCCAGCTTATCGGAGGATTTAAGAGTGACCGCGAAAACATCTGAAAATGGACGATCATTTAACCAGCTATCCGTAAGCAAGATATCTTTTACCGGCTCCAGAGGCCGGGGATTAATAAAGCTAACATGGAATATGCTGCAATCTTTACGCACCGGGTTATCACCCAAAGAATCTATCCTTGCCCCCTCTTTAGACCAGGCGCCATGCCCCAAATGAAACCAATCCCAAAAAACCGGGACAGAAAGCTGCTTATAAACACCGTCCTGGTAAACAAAAGTAAGAGTAAGGCTTCCGTAAAAGTATTTATCCCCGTATAAATGCATTAACGCGTCATGTTCGTAGCTGTTGCTGTAGTTGCCTCCTGCCAAGAGATGCACTTCATCCACTTTCATTCCGGCCTGTATCGGTAAAGTAAACATATTGTTGCCTTCAAGGTTGAGCCGGCCGTAATCTTTCCAGTCAGATGCTCCCCGCACCAGAAAATCTACCCCGTCATATTTCAAATATTTGCGGGCAAATATGTTCGGCCCTGCTCCCTCTGAACTGAAGTTATCCCTGTTTTCCTTGGTAAGATAATAATAATCACCCTGCTTTTCCCACCCTGCCCAGGAGATTGCCATTGGGAATAAAACCAGCGATATAATACATAATGTTTTCTTTAACATTTTTCAGGCCTTTATCATTACTAAAAGCATTTTGAAACGCTCAACTGCTTTTAATGAATGCGGTTTGTTGGCAGGCATGATAATACTCTCACCTGCCACAACAGAATTCGCCTTCCCATCAATAACAATCTCTGCTTTGCCGTCAATGATGTAAACAAAGGCGTCAAATGGCGCGGTGTGTTCGCTTAACCCCTGGCCCTTATCAAAGGCAAACAGGGTCACCGTCCCCTTATCCTTCTTGATCAGCTCCTTGCTGACAACCGATCCCTCTTGATAATCTATCGTATTCATATTTTCAAGCTAAGCGCGCCCGATGCGTCAAAATATTAGCCCAAGTAAACATCATCTCTGCCCACACTGAATCTACTTGAGCATTATTCTTAAGCTTATTAAAGTTCTCTCTAAAAATATCAAAGGTCCTCTGGAAGCGAGAAGACTTGGGAGTTTTTTCAAGTTGGTGGATGTATCCTTCAGTCTCTTCTAAAAACTGATTCAAGCGGTTGAGCCTTCCCTCGCAAGCCCATCTGCCAAGCCTGCCTAAATTAACCGCGATATTCAAAATCAATTCCTGCGCGCTCATGGTTATTTCAATAAGCCCCTGATTATTGTCTCTATCTCTTTACGGGCGCCCTGATCCAGCACTTCCCTGCTGGAATTTCCTTGAGCCGGCCTTAAATTGATCATTGAATCAAAATCAATTTCATTAGTCTCAAGGTCTATGCCCGCGCCCCACAAGTCAAATTGTTTGCTCCCATCCTCCAATAACAATCTTTCTCCGTCTGAATGGAGCTTGCCTCCTGCGGATAAAATCTTGCGCCTGATGTCAACCACGACCTTTACATAACCATCAAGGTCTTCGGCAACCTTTTTTAAATTATCTTCATCCGCTTTCTGCCTGATAATCAATAACATCGCTGCTCCTTTATTTGCATCTATCCGTATTTATTACTTACGCGGGTGTGTCGAGGCTTGCCTCTCGCAGCACCGCTAAAATAACTCTGCCCATATTTTAACGCTGTTTATACTCAAAACGCTTTCTTTGTTATCCAATTTATAAATTCTGTTACTTCTATTACAGGAAAAATCTCTAAAATAATCCCGACATAAAAAAGGTGGTATTTGTCAAAGAAAATAGAAAATCTTTTATATTTATGCCACCTTTCGTAGACTCCATCTTCGGCATAATGAGGATGTATTGCCTGACTATCATCTAATCGTAAAGACTTTTGAACAATTTTCTTTGAATTCCATATAAGAAAACCTATTGCCCCTAATAGAAGATTTATGATATGAGACATTTTCTAAAAGAATTTTGTGGGTGGCGGGGCGTGTTTTGAGCAGGGCGTGGAGGCCAGGAGCGGGCACGGTTCCGCCGAAGGCGGAGAGCGACGCCAGCCGACCCGAGCGCAGTTTTGCCTCGCAGGGGCAAAACAAGCGTCCCTGCGAAAAACATGCCGCGACACACACAATTGATAAAAGATCAAAGAACTATATGAAGGGACAGTCCCTGTGATTACTTTTTGTCTTCCTTGGTTTTTATGGGCAGAAAGCCGGCCATTTCGCCGATCACATTGACCAGCTCCGTATTCGCCGGAACCACGATCTTAGCATTATTCTGCAATGACTTCTCCACCGCCTCAAGCTTTCGCAAGACCTGGGCATTGCCCACAAAATAATGCTCCGCTGCCTCATTGACCAGCTTGATCGCCGCTGCCTCACCCTCTGCCTCTAAGATGCGCGCCTGCTTGATACCTTCGGCCTTTTTGATCTCCGCGCGCTTTTGCCCATCTGCTACGGTTTCCGTGGCAGTGGCAAAATCAACCGCGGCGATCTTTTCATTCTCCGCCTTGACTACCTTATTCATTGTCTCCTGCACATCCTTGGGCGGGTCGATCTCCTTTAACTCTGTCCTGACGATCTCCAAACCCCAGCTGGATGTTTCATCACAAAGGGTCTTATGCAGCTCGGCATTGATCTTGCCTCTTTCGCTATTAGCGGATTTTAAGGTAAGGGTTCCGATAATATTCCTCAAAGTGGTGCGGGCTAAATTCACGATCTGCCACTGGTAATTATTGACATTATACTGCGTGCTCTTTACATCTGCTTCGGTAGCTTTTACTTTGAAATAAACCTGGGCGTCAACCTTGGCGTTCAGGTTATCATTAGTGATGATCTCCTGCGGCTCGGCATCTACCATTTGCTCGGTTATATTGATCTGGTAGAGGTTTTCCACTATCGGGAGCACCCAGTTAAATCCCGGGCTGGCAAAACGGTTATACTTGCCGAATCTTTCAATTAACCCACGATGAGTAGGCCGGACAATACGGATACCCAATAAAAAAATAAACACGGCTGTGACAATGACTAAAGCAAATATATTCATAGTACACCTCCATTATTTCGTTAGGGACTGCTAAATTATCTCTACTTTCTTATTCCCTTTAACTGCTTTACCGATGAGCCAGGATTTCAATTTAAAATCAGTTAATTTCTTGATTATTGCCGAAGCTGCGTCTTGATTGACGATCAAAACCATTCCAATACCCATATTCAGGGTATGATACATTTCTTTATCCTCAATATTGCCCTTTCTCTGGATGAGCCGGAAGAGTTCAGGCACCCGCCAGGAATTCTTGTCAATCCGGGCGTTAATATTAACCGGCAAAATGCGGCTGATCTTGTCGTAAAAAGCTCCGCCGGTAATATGGCTAATACCGTTAACCTTTCCGGGAAAATCCTTTAATAATTGTAGGATCGGTTTAACATAAATGCGCGTTGGCTTAAGCAGCTCCGCGCTCATTCTCTTCATTTCTGCCATGTTTAAAACTTTTCTCACCAGGGAATAACCATTGGAATGCGGGCCGCTGGACTCAATGCCGATGATCGCATCCCCGGGTTTTATCTTTGAGCCGTCAATTATATCCTTCCTCTCTACTACCCCTACGCAGAAGCCGGCAATATCGTATTCACCTTCTTTATACATCCCGGGCATCTGTGCAGTTTCGCCTCCGATAAGCGAGCATCCTGCCTGGATACAGCCGTCATTTATCCCTTTTACCACATCTATTAAGATTTCCTCTTTGACTTTGGTAAAGGCAATATAATCCAGGAAGAATAATGACTCGGCTCCGGTGCAGAGGATATCATTCACATTCATTGCCACAGCGTCAATACCTACGGTATCATGCTTATCCGATAGAGATGCTATTTTTAGTTTTGTGCCTACACCATCGCTTGATGAGACCAGGACCGGGTCTTTGAATTTGTTTTTATCCAGTTTAAAAAAGCTGCCGAAGCCGCCGATATCTTTTAATACCTCCGGACGGAATGATCTCCTTACGATCGGCTTGAGCTTGGATTTAAACACGCTTGCTCCGGTAATATCTACGCCGGATTTCTTATAAGTTATTTTTCCCATTGATTATCTCCCCTTGTCCGCAGCAGCGCCTCTCTAATGAAAATTTGCTGTGCCGCTTCTCCGCTTTTACCGAATATTTTCCTGTCCAGCAGGAGGCGCAATAACTATCCTTCGGGTGCTTTAGGCAGCTTAACATACCATCCAGGCTTAAATAACCTAAGCTGTCCACCTCAAGATATTTCCTCACGCCTTCTAAACTCTCATATTTATTGGCGATCAGCTCGCTGGAAAGGTGGAAATCTATCCCGTAAAAACAGGGAAAACGGTGCGCCGGGCAGGATATCCTTAAGTGCACCTCTTTTACCCCGGCCTTGCGCAGGTTGCGCACGCGGATCTTGGAGGTCGTGCCGCGCACAATGGAATCATCAACAATGATGATCCGCTTGCCTTTTAAGATATCCTTTAAAATATTGAATTTTACCCGCACCCCCATATCCCGGGAGTCCTGCGCCGGCTGGATGAATGTCCTGCCGACATAGTGGTTGCGGATTATGCCCATCTCAAGCGGGATGCCTGATTCCTGCGAATAACCCAATGCCGCCGAGAATCCCGAATCCGGCACCGGCACCACAAAATCCGCCGCAACCGGATGCTCCTGGGCTAATTTCGCGCCCAATCTCCTGCGCACTGAATGCACGGTCTCCCCGAATACATAGGAATCCGGACGGGAAAAATAAACATGCTCAAAGGTGCAGAAGGCGCTCTTGGCTGCCTGTAATTCTTTGGGCTTATAGGACTGGACTGTCCCCTCCTGATTGATCAAAACGATCTCGCCCGGCTCGATCTCGCGCACGAATTTGGCGCCGATCAGATCAAAAGCGCAGGTCTCCGAGGCCAGACACCAGGAGGCGCCTAATTTTCCCAGGGAAAGCGGCCGGAAACCATGCGGGTCCCTTATGCCGATCAAATATTCATGGTTCATCATCACCAATGAATACGCTCCCTTGATCCTCTTTAAGGCGTAAACTAACCTGTCCTGTAAAACGCTTTTCCTGCTCTTGGCCATTAAATGGATGACCAGCTCCGAATCCGTGGTGGTCTGGAAGATGGAACCGGTTTGCTCAAGTTTTTTGCGCAGCTCAAAGGAATTTACCAGGTTGCCGTTATGGGCGATACATATAGAGCCCCGGGCATAATCAATTAAAAGCGGCTGGGCGTTTTTAAGCACGCTTGAGCCGGTTGTAGAATAGCGCACATGGCCTACCGCCATCTTGCCCTTTAAACGGCTTAAAACCTGCTCGCTGAATACATCGCTGACTAAGCCCATATCTTTGTGGATGGTCAGGTTGCCCTGGTTATTGGCCACGATGCCGCAGGCCTCCTGCCCCCTGTGCTGCTGGGCAAAAAGCCCAAGGTAAGTCAACCATACTGCCTGGCGGTTATTGGTTATCCCGAATAAACCGCAATACTCCTTAGGATGGTCATCACAGATTATCTCGGACATATTTCACCCCATTCTTAAAGATTTGTAAGCCGTCGCCTTCTTTTTTTGATTTTAAATTCCAGTTACGCGGATGCTGTGTCGTGAACATGTGCCTTTCCGGATGCGGCATCAGCCCCAATATTCTCCCGGTTTTGTCGCAAATGCCGGCGATATTCTCGGTTGAGCCGTTGGGATTGTCCGGGTATCCGGATAATTTCCCGTTAGTGCCGCAATATTGAAAAACCACCTGGCCATTGTCTTTCAGCTTCTTTAACGCGGCCTTATCCTGCGCCAGGAACTTTCCCTCGCCGTGGCCTACCGGCAGATAAATGATATTCTTTATTCCTTTGGTCCAGACACACCTGCCGCCTAGCTTTAAATACACCCAGCGATCCTCATACTTTCCGGAGTCATTGATGATCAAGCTGGTAGTTTGTTTTAGCTCGGCGCCGCCGGGCAATAAGCCGCTTTTAACCAGTATCTGAAAGCCATTACAAATTCCGATGATCAATTTGCCCGCGCGGATAAATTCCCGCAGGGGCTCGGCAAGCTTAAATCTTAGCTCATTGGCAAAGATCTTGCCGGAGGCAACATCATCTCCGTAGCTGAACCCTCCGGGGAAAGCCAGTATCTGGAAATCATTAAGCGACTTTGCGCCTCGGACCAGGCTGTTGATATGCACCAGTTCAGGCGCTCCACCGGCAAGCTTGAATGCCGTGGCAGTTTCCCTGTCGCAGTTTGTCCCCGCGCTTCTTAAAACACAGGCCTTAGGTTTTAGCATAGAATTTCTTGATCGCCGCCGTTACATCCTGCGGCCTATCCACAATGATAAAAATATCCAGGTCCTTTTTGCTGATATTGCCGTGCTTATAAACCGTGTCTTTAAGCCAGCTGATCAGCCCTTTCCAGTATTCGCTGCCGAACAAAATAACCGGGAATTTGGGGATACGCTCGGTCTGGATCAGGTTGATCGCCTCAAAGAATTCATCCATGGTGCCGTAGCCGCCGGGCAGGATCACGAATGCCTTGGCGTATTTGACGAACATCACCTTGCGCACGAAAAAATAGCGGAAGTCCAGCAGGGTATCAACATATTTATTGGGCTTCTGCTCGCAGGGTATCTGGATATTCAGGCCGATGGATTCTCCCCCGGCTCTTTTAGCCCCGCGGTTAGCCGCCTCCATAAGCCCGGCTCCGGAGCCGGTAATTACCGCGTATCCTGCCTTGGCGACCTGATAGGCCACCTCTTCTCCCAATTTATAATGCCTTGAGTCCGGTTTGGTGCGAGCCGAGCCGAAAATGGAAACCGCCTTGCCCATCCTGGAGAGAACCTCAAAGCCGTCCACGAACTCCGACATGATCCGGAATATCCTCCAGGTATCCTCGCGGGTAAAATCATCCTTCTCAAACACATCCCTCTGCTTTTTGGCGCATGATCTCTTTTTTACCATTTTAAGGGTTCCCTCCAGACCTCTTTTAATTTACGGCTCTGTGCTTCCACGCAAAGCTTTCCATCCAGGCCGTATATTTTAAAATCATCCCCCGCGTTCAAGCATCCTGCCAGGCCAAATGGCAGGCCTTTTAAGGTCTTCTCAAATTCTTTTTGCTTTTTCTTCTCCACCTCCACCACAAAACGGGAATTGGATTCCGAAAAAAGCAGGAAATCATCCCGCCTGGCGCTGGATTTATAAGGCACTTGGCCTAAAAATATATCCGCGCCCAAACCGCCGCTAAAAACCATCTCTGCCAAAGCCACGCCCAGCCCGCCGTCAGAGCAATCATGCATTGCCTTAACCAAACCCTTGTTTGCAGCTTTGCTTAAAGCGTTAAATATCTTTTTGGCCTCCTGATGATAAACTTTAGGCGCCTGGTTTCCGACTGCAGCGTATAGATCATAATAATGCGAGCCGCCTAATTCATCGCGGGTATTTCCCACTACATAGATCAGGTCTCCGGCTTGCTTGGCGTACATGGAAATACTTTTATTCACATCTTCCATCACGCTGATCGCCGAGATAAGCAGTGTCCCGGGTATAGCGGTAGATTTTCCGTGCACGCTGAACTCATTGTATAAGCTGTCCTTGCCAGAGATAAAAGGCACGCCAAAAGCTTTTGCCGTGTCATAGCAGCCGTAAGCAGCCCGCACCAGGCCGCCTAGGCGGTCGGGCTTATCCGGGTTACCCCAGCAGAAATTATCCAGTATCGCTACCTCTTTTAATGAACCGCCGACGCTGACAACCTGGCGCAGGGCTTCATCAATGCAGGAGGCAGCCATCCAGTAAGGGTCAATAAAACCGAAACGGAAATTTATGCCGTTAGAGATAATTATTCCTTTTTTGGAATCAAATAATGGCCGGGTTACGCTGGCATCGGATGGCCCGTCGTTCTTGAGGCCGGCAAGGGGCTTAATGACCGAACCCGCCTGCACCTCATGGTCATATTGCCGGATCACCCATTCTTTAGAGCAGATATCATAATGCGCAAGCAGTTTTAACAGGTCGGGAGTAAGATTTTTCTTCCGGGGGATTTGCGGCTCCCGGTGCTTTGCCTGGATATAAAGGGCTTTTTTAGCGATCTGCGGGATACCCTCATGCAAAAAGCGCATATCCAGGTCACAGACCGGATTATCGTTATAAAAAAGCTCCAATCGCTTAGTGTCGGTGAACTCACCGATCACCGCGGCCTGGACATTTTCATCGCTGAATACCTTGATCAATTTGTCAATATTCTTCTGGGGAACGGACAAGACCATTCTCTCTTGCGATTCGGATATCCATATTTCCATATACGAGAGCCCGGAATATTTTAAAGGCACTTTATCCAAATAAACTTTTGCCCCTAATTCCGCTCCCATCTCCCCTACCGCGCTGGATAATCCGCCTGCCCCGCAATCGGTGATCGCGCTGTATAAGTTGGCATCGCGGGCCTGCAGGATCGTATCCAGCATTTTCTTCTCCTGGATGGGGTTGCCGATCTGCACTGAGCCGCTGGAAATGGTTTCGGATTCATGGGTCAACTCACCCGACGAAAATGTTGCTCCGTGAATGCCGTCTCTGCCGGTTGCTCCTCCTACTACGACAACCAGGTCTCCGGTATTGGTTTTCTTAAAAGATTTATCCTTGGGCATGATCCCTACTGTGCCGCAATAGACCAGCGGGTTACCCGCGAAATTATCATGGAAAAGAACGGCGCCGTTCACCGTGGGGATACCCATTTTATTGCCGTAATCGCGCACTCCGCTGACCACCCCTTTCATCACCCTCTTTGGATGCAAGGAGCCCGCCGGGAACTTAGCAAAAGGCATGTCCGGAGGAGCGAAACAGAACACATCGCTGTTAAGAATGGGCTTTGCCCCCAGGCCTGTGCCGAGAGGATCGCGGATCACCCCTCCTATACCGGTATTCGCGCCGCCGAATGGCTCAAGCGCGGAAGGATGATTGTGCGTCTCCACCTTGAAGCAGATATTATTATTTTCGTCAAATTTGATCACTCCGGAATTATCCTTGAACACGGAAACGCACCAGGATTTATTTAACTCCCTGGTCACCTTCATAATGGTGGACTTAAGGAGGTTTTTGATGGATCTGTCGCCGATACGGGGAGCGGCCCCCTTCTCTTTGTAGGCGATATTGCCGCGGAAGGTCTTATGATAGCAGTGCTCTGACCAGGTCTGGGCGATGGTCTCCAGCTCGCAGTCAGTAGGGTTACGCTTGAGCTTGCGGAAATGCTGCCGGATAGAGCGCATCTCATCCAAGTTCAGGAAGAGCTGGCCCTTCTTGCTTATCTCCATAAGTTTTTTATCTGTGGCAGAGAGGAGGTCAACGCTGACCAGGTTAAAGGAATAACCCGGCTGGTGCTTAGTGTCGCTTTCTCCTGCCGGGCCTGAACTGATATGCTGGATGAGCTTGTTATAGAGGAGTTTATCGGAGATGGTTCTTAACTGCGCGGATGATATCTTTCCGTAGAGGATATATTTTTTGGCGGTCTTGACTGATTCAACTTCGGAAATGCCCAGGTCGCGGATACCTTTTAAAACCGATTCCTCAACCGGGTCCATTACACCCGGGTTATAGGCGATCTCTGCCACGTGCTGGCCTGCTTTTGCCGGGGAGCGTTCGGCGGCGGATACGATCTTATAGTCCTGCGCCACCTTATCCGTGAGGAGCTCCTCGCAGATATTGATCACCTGGCCCTCAGCGATGTTCCCGGTGAGAAGATAGACCTGGATAAACTTCACCCCGGTAACGCCCTTTATCCCCAGGTCAAAAATATCCTTCCTTACACCCTGGCCGACAGCGTCAAAGATACCGGGTTTATCCACAACTTCTATTTTATACCGCATAGCTGTTAAAGAGGTTTCTAAAAGGCAGGATTACTATAAATTATAAGCCGACCTTACGAAAAATCTTATTTACGTTACGCAGGTAAAAATCCAGGTCAAATATCTTATCCAGTTCACCGGGGCTTAAGTATTTTGCCACCCGCGGCACGGCCAAGAGGTTATCCTTAAAGTTCCCATCGCCTTTCCAGGTCCGCATGGCCGCTTTCTGCACCAGATCATAGGCCTCATTACGCGCCAGGCCCTTATTCATCAAGGCGATAAGCACCCGCTGCGAAAATATCAGGCCCCTGGTCTTTTCCAGGTTTGCCAGCATATTATCGGGATAAACAGTCAGGCCCGATATCACTTCAATGAACTTATGCAGCATATAATCCAGGATTATCGTGGAATCGGGCAGGATCACCCGTTCCGTGGAAGAATGGGATATATCGCGTTCGTGCCAGAGGGCGATATTCTCCATACCCACCAGGGCATTACCTCTTAATATCCTGGCTAACCCACAGATACGTTCACAAATAACCGGATTCCTCTTGTGCGGCATGGCAGAAGACCCCTTTTGGCCTTTACCAAAGGGCTCCTCCGCTTCCAGGACCTCTGTTTTCTGCAAATGCCTTATCTCGGTGGCGAATTTCTCAAGGCTTGAGCCGATGACCGCCAGGCGCGCGAGGAATACCGCGTAAATATCCCTCTGGATGACCTGGGTAGAGATCTTCGCCGCCTTCAGCCCCAGCTTTGAACAAACATACGCCTCTACCTCCGGCTCAATATTAGAGTATGTCCCCACCGCGCCGGAGATCTTGCCTACGCATACCTCCTCCTTTGCCAGCTTAAGCCTTTCTAAATTACGCCGGGCCTCCTCAAACATAAGGGCTAACTTGAGGCCGAAGGTGGTGGGCTCCGCGTGCACCCCATGCGTGCGGCCGATGCAAGGCAGGTATTTGTAGGTCCTGGCGGATTTAGCCAATACCTTGAGCAGTTTTTCCATGTCATCGATCAATATCCCGGAGGCGGCCTTCATCTGTACCCCCAGCGTGGTATCCAGGATATCGGATGAGGTAACCCCCATATGCAGGTATTGGGCATCCTTCCCTATATATTGGGCAACGTTAGTGACGAATGCCACTACATCATGTTGTGTCTTCTCTTCTATCTTTTTTATTTGGGAGAGATTGAACTTTGCTTTTTTCTTTATGCGGCTGACTGCTTCGGCTGGGACCTTCTTTTGCTTAGCGAGAGATTCCAAAACGAGGATCTCTATGGCGAGCATGGTGTTGAATTTGAATTCCTCCTGCCAAATTGCGGACATCTGCGGCAGGCTGTAACGTGCGATCATCTTGAGCTCCCTTTTAATCTTTGAGGAAATATATTATAACAGAAAATCTGTTTTTGGCAAACGAAAAAGGGAGGGTGGGTGGGAAAATCTTTATACTACCCTCAAGCAGGATTGATGGTGCCTGGAGAGTTTGGGGAAAGACATATTTATGCCCCTGCCTAAAGAGGCGGCAATTTTTATTAAAGTCTCTATGGTAAGGTTTCTTTCTTCGGCAGTCTCTATTTGAGAAATGAATTGCTGGGACACGCCTAACCTTTTAGCCAATTCTACCTGGGTTAATTCCTCGTCTTCTCTTAATTCAGCTATTTTTTGGGCCAAAGCGACCTTGACGCGTTCCATTTCATAGGCCCTTTTAAACGCCTTGCTTTTAAGTTCCTCTTTGAGATGCTGCCCTATATCTTCCAGCTTAACTTTCTTCATCTAAATCACCTCTCGATCGTGATCTTTCTATATGACCGTATCCGGTTTCAACTAATTGCTTTCTTCTCAAGCACAGGTTCAAGTCATTGCGCGGGATTTCCCGTGTTTTCTTCTTTGCGGCGTGCACTAAAACAGCGCTATCTTTTAAGTAAAAGAAATAAAATATCCTGTTATCCTTAGGCCTAAGCTCATAAATTCCGCCCTCCAAATAATCTGCCATCGGACGACGCAGATTATTTCCCTGCCTCTTTAACTCGTTGATATACGCGAATACCTTGGCGCGCTCTTTAAGCGGAAGAGATTCGATAAAATCCCTTGCCGGATTGTCCCCGCGCTCATCAACAAAATAATATATACCGGCAATTTTTTCTTCTTCCATTTAAATTATACAAGATATAACTTGTATTGTCAAGTTTTAATTTTGAGTGCTACCGATATTTTATCCAAGATTTCTTTTAGAGCTTCTATATCATTTTGGATCATTTCAATATTCGCCATCTTAAGATTTGGCATTAACATGGGATTTTGCTCGTAATGAAGCTTTGCGCCCTCCAATAATCGTATGCGATGACGCAGCATATCAATTAAGCCTTCTTTTGCATTCTTTTTACCTTTCTCCCTTCCCAATATACCTTTTTTCTTGGCTTTAAGAGCCTGCACAACCTCATTATATTTATCCTTGTTTGCAGGGATAAATTCCTCCAAGTGATCCTCGATCCAGCGTTCTTCTTTGGTTAACTTAATCTTCCTCATATAATCACCTCTTTTATCTTTTGCGCCCTTCTACCCCAATTGACGCAGAAGGAGGGAAAATCTAACTAAAAATTTGAAAGGGGACAAAGGGCTGCAAGAAGAGATAAATGAAACAGTTATGGCTCGTTAGGGTGGCACCTGGGGGAACGTCCCTCGGCTCCTTATTGATTCCCCATCGCCATCACGGATATGTAGGACCAATCATTTAGATAGATCATGTATCCGCAAAGGATTTCTGCCGAACTTACAGACTGAACATCATACTTGTTTATGCAAGCATAAGTCTCTCCCCAAGCGGAGTTACCTACGGTCGTGAAAATTGCATAGTTAGCATCAGAAAAATTTGTATCCCAATATATTTGGTAGTGACCCGATCCTAAACGAACAACTTTATTTACCTTATATGAACTTCTTATAGTACACGTATTTCCAGCCCCAGAACAAGGACTGCCATTAAAATTAACCCAGGGCCACGATCCCCCTCCCTGCTTTACCCACGTAGAGCCATTGTTGGCATAAAGATAGCCATCTGAAGCGTAGGCAATCTCTCCCTGCGCCCCTGCTTCAGTCGGCGGCGCGCTGGCATGGGTTGCCATCCGTATATCGCCGATATTACTCGGAAGATCCGCGGAGTTCAGGTTTCCATCGTTATTCGTATCTCCTACTGACAGCTGTCTGGCCTGAAGCTGGCTGTAGCTTCCATAGGGGGAAGGATAATAAGTAGTGATGGTTATGGATTCATCGGCGAAGAGAAGAGAATTATAGGTTAGGAGCGAAATTACCAGAGAGAGAGAGAGAGAGAGTAACTACGGCATTGCGGATCCGTTTATGCATGGGCACCTCCTCGTATGGCCTGATCCACGGCTTAAGCGCATTCTTTAACTATACAACAGTTTCCCTGTTTCGTGTATTATTTGACCGAAAAAAGGAATTATTTCTTGGCTTGATTATTTAATAACGTATAAGGTTTTAAAGTAAAGATATAATTCTTGTAATCAACGGTGAGAATAAAATTGCTTAGGAAACTTTTCACCCCCAGCAGAACTACATTCAGGTTAGGCATAAAATCAATCAAAACATCATTTATTGCTATTCCGTCGGCCTCAAAACACAATGTATGAGCATAAGCTGTTGTTATCCCGTTGCCGGTATTTATGGACTTCTGATTGCCGGCCTGAAGATTATGCCCTATCAACGGCGCATATCCGGCGGGAACAGCGCACTCATCTGCCCCGGTATCGATTAACCCATAAACGTTTATTGACTGGTTAGTGTGGGGATTCTTGATAGTAACAGGCAGCCAAGGCCGTGGGATATCATCGGGGATCAGCCTTGTAAAAGGATGCTCAATTACGTCCATTAATAAATCTGCACCATGTTCCTGCTGGGTACAAAAGTAATAACTGAGCTTTTATACCCCTTACTTAAAGCTGAATCGTGGACTTCCTGGGGGGTTGCTCCTTCGGCGACTACCGTATGGTCCTTAAAATCCTTTAAGGCAACAAATTTGCCGTTAAAAGCATTGTTCTGGATCAATGTCTGAATCATAAAATCACCCCTTCAAAGTGTAACATAAATAGTGGGATAAACAATGGAAGTCTGGTTGCCTGTGCCTCTTTAATAATACAATGCCCTTGATAATTGTCAAGCGCTTTCTGACGCCAGT
>Ga0172375_10003861_pt1 | contig 22513 bp, 25 predicted proteins | sample LakKiv1m_FD_114537 | JGI IMG/M metagenome (GOLD analysis project Ga0172375, IMG submission 114537) | Freshwater microbial communities from Kabuno Bay, South-Kivu, Congo - kab_092012_11.1m | ecosystem: Environmental > Aquatic > Freshwater > Lake | place: Democratic Republic of the Congo... | reverse complement strand
TCAATCTCGCTACTTAAAACCGTCGAATCGCGGGATTTAGTCGCGAGCTTGATTGCGACGTTCGCCTGGGCCATGGTCAACCTAATAATTATCACCAGGGTAGCAACGGCATTAACGTTCGTGTCGGCGCTAATAGCCGGTGGTTTGGGTGTGTTTGTTTTTTACCTATTATTCCGCAACTACCCGTTACTGAGGGTTCACAAACACCTAACGACAAAAGTTGCCAATATGACCAGGTTTTTCATCGCAGGCGTTGTCGTAGGTTTTGCGGTTATATTTGCCAAACTACTCGGACCGATGTGGGGAGGTTTGGTCGCGAGCTTTCCGGTTACTGTAGCGGTTGGACTGTATTTCCTAGATAAATCACAAAGTGACAACTTTACGAAGAGCTTTGTAAAAGAGTTGCCACTGGCGATATTAAGCCTGATGATTTTTACAAGTGTCCTTTATATGACTTTGCTAAATCTGGACACGTTTTTGTGCTTTGTTATTTCCGCAACCACCGCTTATCTGTATGCATTCATTCATGTAAAGGTTAGGATGCAAACACTTAAAAAGGCGGCAAAGGCCGTGGTGCCGCACAAGGTTATGCGACAAGGAAGCTTAAGGGAAAACTAATATTTTCCCGATAGAATAGTACTGGGGATTAAGCCTCGTAGGAGGAATCTATGAAAAATTATAAAGCCGGTAGTGTTGATGAATATATTGCGAGTGCTCCGGTTGAGGCACAATCAAAGCTGAAGGAGGTTAGGCAGGTGATAAAATCAACGATTCCCGGGGTAGAGGAAAAAATCAGTTGGGGAATCCCGTTTTATAGGTACCGTGATCCACTTGTTGGATTTGCGTCTTTTGCCAGGCATGTCAGCTTTGGGCTGGGTTTATCAGGACTCTCGAGCGAGGATCGCAAGACATTAGAAGAACAAGGTTATAAGACCGGCAGTAAGATAGTTCAAATCAGATTCGATCAAAAAGTTCCAACAGCCGAAATGCAAAGAATTTTACTGGCACAAGCCGAGATGAATGAGCAAGGGGTGGCAAAAAATAGTAAATAAATCGCGGTGAATCAAAAAGCCACACACTTTCGTGGCTTTTTGAGTTTATGTTTTGTATTATTCCAAGTCTTCTTTTGCTTCTGCGCCGTGAGCAATTAATGCGTAAAGCACCAACCCATCAACGACAAGCATTAAAATTGACCACAGGGGGTATATAGGGATGAACGCAAAGTTTGCGATTGCTGATAACATTGTCAAAAATACACCAACAACTCGTCCCCACATCCTTCCGGACATGACCGCTACACCTGCGGCTGCGATGATTACACCCAATATTACATGCGCCCAGCCCCATGTCGTGTAATCAAAAATCCAGAGCTTGTCAGCTGCCAGTACATAGACTTGGTTATGTACCAGGGCTGCAACCCCGGCGATGAATTGGAAGAGTCCCAACAGGATCATCATGATGCCTGCGAAGTAGACCCATCCTACCCAGTTGCTTACATCTGTTCTATCTACGTTTTTTGCCATTTGCACACCTCCTATTTATACTAAAAACTATACTACTCACCAGCAAAAATGCAATATTTAAGCATTAGCAAATTTGTTACTGCATCTACACCTTGAGACAAAGATTTTTTAAGATAACCGCCAGGTGTTCATCGTCGCGTTCAGCCTTGCCATCCAGTCTTTTCAGCGGCAGGCCGGTATAGTCAAATATTCGTTGCACTTCCGCGTCATGCTCTTTTCTGTGTTTTAAATCGTGACCCCAGTTGTCTAGCTCGATTGCCATAACGGGGCATAGGTCGTCTTTTGTGCAGATTACGAAGTCAACGCATTTACGGTTGATGTGCTGCAGGTCAGCATGCCATCCCTGTCCGTTGGTTTCGTGTTCAAATAAAACCGGCAAGTATACCTTTGGAAAAACATAATAGTTATTTTTCAATACTTTTATTAGTTGATGAAAAAACCGTTTTTCATCGGGCGTCATAATGATACTACGCCTTGAGTGGTGATAATCAGCTGGAATGCAATCAACAGCTTTAACGTGTCGTAGGTCTTTATTTGATACAGTCTTCTTATTCATTTTTGTTTTTTCAGTTTATGAATGAATTATAACATTTGGTTTAAAAACTATCCACCAGACGTGGTAATGTTTGCCCAGTTTGTTTACGAATTATTTTAGAACTTTATTGGGAATACCTCGCGACAGAGGAATCATCAATACCGAGACGATGAAAAGTGCAAATAGGGAATAACGCAAGGCGCGGATTTGCGAACTGGCATACGTTTCGGTGATCTGATTGGCCTCGGCTTGGCTGGCGCCTTTTGACTCTGCGTAGGCGGTCACGCTACCAACCGGCACGATTTGCACGCCAGTCTTGGAATTAGTTTGCACATAAGACTTTATATTGTTCGGTAGCGATGAGCTTTGAATGTCACTAATGAACGTCGTGGTCAGCGCGGCAACCAAGACCGAGCCGATGATGGCGGTTCCAAGCGATGACCCCAAATTTTAGAAAACGCCTTGCAAACCACCGACTTCGCTGGTCTGTTTTTCGGAAACGGCTGACATATTGATGTTCCCAAGTTGTGACGCCAGTAGGCCTATGCCTATACCTACCACGAACATGCCGATTGAAAAGATTGGTTTTTGCAGTTGGATATCAATTGATGCCAACAGGAACACCACGCCAAGAACCAAAGCGATTTGTCCGGCTCGAATAATTTTTCGCGGCGACCACTTGTCAACAAGTCGAGCACCTATAGCAGAAGCCAAGACAAGGGCAATCGAAAGTGGCAAAATTCTAAGACCTGTCGATAAAGCGTCCAAACCTAGTGTCATTTGCAAATAAACCGGAATGACGAAAAATACGGCGCCTATAACCAGGTATTGAGCCAGCAGTACCCCCAGGCCGCTTTTTAGTTGCGCTGATTTCAGCATTGATATACGCAACAAAGGATTTGCATTTTTTGACTCGAGTTTTTGCTGGCGACGCCAGAATAAATAAAGGACTACTACCCCCAGAGCTATTATGTAAGCTACGATTGAGATACCGAAAGGCGCGATTTCGACGCCGCCGATCGTCGGTATGGCTCGAGGCTCTATTAGTCCCCAGGCCTTGCTTTGCAGTAGGCCGAATACCACCAGGATTAGTCCGGAAGACGACAGCAAGGCACTGGGAATGTCGATTCTGGTATGGCTCGGTCGGGAGTTATCGCGTATATATTTCATGAATAATATTACACCGGCCATAATGATGACCTCGGCCGCAAAGACGTATCGCCAGCTAAGGTAGGTGGTCACATATCCGCCTATTAACGGTCCGGCCGCAGCGGCTGCACCGGCAACTGCGCCAATAATCGCATAGGCCTTGACCCGATCTTTGCCCGTATAATTTGAAGCCGTAAGTGCCGCGATGGCGGGGATGACCATGACGGCTCCGATACCTTCAACGATGGACCAACCGATAAATAGCATAGTAAAATTCTGGCTAATCGATGTAATAAAAGAACCCATCGCATATACGATGGCTCCAATCATCAAGGTGCGTTTTCGGCCCCAAATATCACCCAATTTGCCGCCTAGCAGCATCAGGGCTGCCATCGTCAAGGTGTAAAAGGTTATAGCGGCCTGCATCGAGGTAACGGTCGTATTCAAATCTTTTACAACGGTAGATATAGAGACGTTCATGACGGTGCTGTCCAGTACCATGACAAACTCGGCGAAAGCCAAGATGATAACGGGCAGCCATTTGTTTTTCATAATATTTATTATATATCAACTTTAAAATAGTTTAATGGTGGATAGGATGGCATAAAATATACTGATTATTGACGCTGGGTAATAAAATGATTATGCTTAAAATGGAAAGGAAACATTATGGTAAGAAAAACTCAAATAATCAATATCGTCGTAATAGGAATTGTATTGTCGTTCCTGTTTGCGGTTCCGGTCTTTGGGAAAAGTGATAACGCCGGAGGTACCGACAACAGTGGCAACACAAGCCAGGGAAGTAACTCTTCGGGTCAATCAACTCAAAGCGGTCAGACTAACTCTAACGGTAGTCAGTCAAGTGGTTCAGCCAAGCTGGACGACGCCAAGAAAAAAGTTTGTCAGCAAAATGAAAACCGTATGATGAACATGTTTACCAACATGAATCAGTTGGGTCAGGGTCAATTAGATCTGTTTAATGGCATTGCCGAGAGGGCGCAAACTTATTACACGCAAAACAATTTGAGCGTGAATAACTACGATCAATTAGTAAAAGAGGTGCAAAGGACTAGGACCGCAGCAGAAAACACCATTCAAACGGCCACTCAGACATCCAGTCAATTTGGTTGTGATAAAGACGATCCAAAAGGGGTTGCCGGCCAATATAAGGTACAGGTAAAAACCCAGGTCCAAGCATTAAAAGAATACAGAACCGCGATAAAAAACTTAATTTCAGCTATTGAAGCGGCTGCCTAAAGGGAAATTTGATATGAAAAAACGTCAATCAGGATTCACTATAGTCGAACTGGCAATTATCGTGGTCGTAATTGCGATAATAGCAGCCCTAGGTTATTTGGCATACGACAGGTTCGTGGCAAAAAAAGGCAACACATCTTCGAGTGACACCAGCCAGACTGTCAGCTCTGCAAAAGATTTGCCTGCGACACCTGAAATAAAAACCAAGGCTGATTTATCAAAAGCCAACACCGTCCTTGATTCGGTAAATTTGGATTCAACCAGTGATGCGCAGCTGGCAGAGCTCGAAGCCGAAATGAATAAGTTCTAACCAGGGCTTTCACTAAGCTGCTTGGTAGCGTGATGTGCTTTTGCGCTAGAGACTTTAAGTCCGATCGAATATAGTCCATATATGCCTATCAGGATGGCTATGGGCATGGCAAAGATTGTCAACTGTTCCGATACGGCAGTAGCCGAACCTGATGCGAACAGGGCTATTATCGGTGTCAGCAGGGACGTGCCGCAAGACGGACAGCCCAGGCCGATGATGGCAAGTATACCGATAGCCGAACTTTCGCCGATTAATTTGCCATCGACTTTTTGCTGGTGGCGAATCGTGTAAACAAGGGCCGATATGATAATGCCTTGAATTATGGCCAGTGTTAGCATCATCAACAGGACTATGGTTCCGTTACTGTCGCTAATGGTAGACAACGGGCTGATCAGCACTTTGATTTTTTCGATTATAGTCAAGCTGTCGCTGAGCATGACGAACGACAGAACCGGCAGATTGAACAGCCAGAAAATAAGCTCAAAAAACAATATGGCGGAGAAAGCGGCCAAAATAGCGTATCGCCAACGAGCCATCAGCCAGGTAATACTGCGAAAGGAAAGTTTGGCCTTGACGATGAACAGTGCGAATTTGTCACGCATCAAAGAGAGGCCTTGATAATAGGCTCGAACACGTCAATGGTTACATTTCCGGTATACCTTTGGCCGTTGACCAGTATATATGGAGTGCCGTCAACGCCGTTACTGCTGGCGAGTTGAGTAGCGTCTACAATTTTTGATGAATATTTTTTTGAATCCATGCAGGAATTAAATGTCTTTGAATCAAGCCCGGCTTGCGAGGCGATTTGCTCGATTAGATTGTCCGTCAGTATCACTGAGTATCTTGGATCTATGTGTTTGACCTGAATTTGTTCATACGTGTATTTATAAATAGCATCATGATAAGTCCAGAATTTGTCCTGGTCGATAGCGCAATAGGCGCCGATGCCGGATTGAATCGAGCCATCTCCATTAGCCGAAGACCCGTTGGCCACTATGGCCATCGGTCGATATTCGAATTTGACTTTTCCTGTTTGAATATATTCTTTATCGATAGTCGGCATTACCTGCGTGCTGAAAAGCGTGCAACTAGGGCATAAGAAATCAGAGTACTGGACGACCGAAACTTTAGCGTTTTTATTGCCTTTGCTCATCGGGCTTTTTAAGTCGACCGAAACGAAAGCTTCGTGTCCGGGGTCTTGTTGGGGGCTGGACTTTTGCGAGAGAACGAATGCGCCGAATCCAACGACTATAATTCCGACTATGACGATTACTTTATGCTCTTGTATCCATTCCAACATCTTGAAACCTGTTTTTATTGTAAATAATTTACATTAACACTATACGTTTGACGTGTGGCTATGTCAACCTTATTTGCCGCGAGAGTTCCGATAAGACAGATAGCCTAGGTTAAGGTCGTATTATGGGCGAGCTTTTGGTTGTAGCCCAATATCTGAAATCAATGAAGGTATTATTGTTGTTCCTCCACCGACGCCAACCAAGTCATCACATCCGATTATAACAGCATATAAACCTGCCATCCTGTAGCCAGTGTTACTTTTTTAACAGATAATTTTTCTGGTAAATGTTACGCTTTAGTTACATGTAGCAGAGGAGGTGTAAATGGGTATAATCGGCTGGATAGTATTAGGTGGATTAGCTGGCTGGATAGCATCCTTGATTGGCGGAACTGACGAAAGGCAAGGGTTGATAGGCAATATAGTCGTTGGTATCGCGGGTGGCTTGTTAGGGGGGTTCATATTAAACTTGTTCGGCGTCAATGGTATAACCGGTTTTAATTTGTATAGCCTGCTGGTCGCGTTGCTTGGCGCGATAATATTGTTATGGGTCTGGAATATGATTGCCGGATCGAAGGATGTGGCATGAATAGCGCTAATATCAGATACGTGGTTAATAGCTTTTTATATTTTTTCTTTGTCCTAGTTGAAGGTTTTTTGGGACTGAGGTTCGTGCTGAAGCTGTTTGGCGCCAGTAGTGCAAACGGTTTCGTCAGCTGGATATATGAGATGAGTGATGTACTGTTGCAGCCATTCCGAGATATATTTCCTATCAAGGTATTTGAAAATACGTATGTATTAGAATTTTCAACTCTTTTCGCCATGCTTATGTATGCTGTCGGAGCGTTACTGTTGCTGGCGGTTATAGATTTTTTCGCTATGCCAAAGAGTACCAGTACGAAAAAGTAGTAGTTGCCTAGGCGTTCTTAGTAAACAAGATTATTTTGTTCTCGTATTTAGGAAGATTGTCACTTGTAATGTCTAACTCCTCGGTATTACTTTGGACATCCCAGCCGAGTTTTTCACAAAACGGCTCGGCACTGGTTATATTGTAGACAATGTCAGAACCTTTCGATTTATAGTGCATCGGCATAACGACTTTAGGCTCAAGCTGGCCTACGACTTGCGCTGCTTTGTCGGCATCAATCGTGTAGTAGCCGCCAACCGGTATCATCAATATGTCAATCTCGCCAAGTTCTTGTATTTCTTTGGCGTTTAATACATGGCCCAAGTCGCCCATATGGCAGAGTCGCAGCCCTTCCGCTGAAATTATATAAATTATATTTTCGCCGCGCTGAGTGCCGTTGGTGTCGTCATGGTAAGAAGCAACGCCTTTGATTTTATATTCGTCCGAGTTAAAATCGCCCAGTTGGCTGAAAATTTCAGGCATGCCGCCTACCGCTTGGGTAAAATTGTGATCCATGTGACCATGTGTTACCAAAACGGTATCAGCAGTCAAGTCATCGGGCAGTCTGCCCCCGGCCTCGGGGTTGTGCGGGTCAATAACTAGGGTCGATTCGCTTTTTATTTGAAATGTTGAGTGTCCCAACCATCTTATCTTCATAACGATTTCTCCCTCCTAACTATAATTATACCCCTCGCATATAAATTTAATCGTTCTTTAAGCTTGAGCAGTCAAACTAAACCTTAGATTAAAAATGAAAGGAAAATATGAATAGCATCTCGCGCGGTCTTAGGAACGCATTTCGAAACCCGACGCGCACGATATCAATTGTCTTGATATTGGCGTTGAGCATTGGGTTGATAATCGCAATGCTAGCTGCTCGTCAGGCAGTTGACGCAAAAATACAAAATGTAAAAGGTTCTGTCGGCAATACGGTGTCAATATCGCCGGCTGGGGTGCGAGGTTTTGAGGGTGGAGGAACCGCCCTTACGGACGCCCAGCTTGCGAAGGTTAGCGACCTAGCTCATGTCACTGGTGTGACAGAAACCCTAAACGATAGGTTGACGACAAGCACAACCAACCTGCAGTCAGGTATAAATCCGGGCGAGCTTGGAATGCGTCGCAGCGGGCAGACTGGCGTAGGTACTCCGCCTTCACTTAATGAAAACAGCGACGGCTCTAACTCGGGCACCAACCAACAAACCTTCACTATGCCGGTCGAGATTACGGGCGTTAGCGACGCGTCTGATGCCAGCACTTTCGGTGGCTCAAAAGTAACATGGAAAAGTGGAGCGGCGTTTGATGCCAGCAAAGATGAAAACGTAGCCGTAGTGGGAACTAAAATCGCGTCAAAGAATAATTTGTCGGTCGGTTCGACCTTTACGGCGTACGATACCAGTATCAAAGTAGTTGGAATCTATGATGCCGGAACTGACTTTGCGAATAATGGCGTATTTGTTCCGCTAGCTACATTGCAAAAGTTGTCTGATCAATCTGGTCAAATTACATCAGCGACGGCAACCGTAGATTCGCTGGATAACCTGAGTGGCGTGACGTCCGAAATCAAATCGACGCTTGGCAGTTCGGCTGATGTAACCAGTAGTCAAGATACGGCCAACCAGTTGGTGCAGCCGCTTGAAAGCGTCAAAAGCATAGCGCTATTTAGCCTAATTGGCGCAGCGATTGCCGGTGCGGTCATCATACTACTGACAATGTTGATGATAGTCCGTGAAAGGCGACGCGAAATTGGCGTAATGAAGGCTATCGGCGCCTCGAAGGCAACTATTATCAGGCAATTCGTTGCTGAGTCGGTCACACTGATGGTACTTGGCCTGGTCGTGGGGCTTGGACTGGGTGTTTTGGCTGCAACACCGCTGACTAATATGCTAGTCGATAATAGCACTTCGTCGTCTTCTTCACAGGGTGCGTCTGGACCGGGGCAGGGAGGTTCTGGGTTTAGGCTGGGCGGATTACGTATTGCAAGAACCGCTGCCCGAGAATCTAACGAAAACGTCCAAGCCTCTGTTGGCATTGACACCATCGGCTACGGCTTGTTGGCGGCACTGCTTATTGCAGCAATCGGTAGCGCGGTGCCTGCGTATTTTATAACAACCATTAAACCGGCGGAGGCAATGAGAAATGAGTAGCGTATTAAAAGTTAGTGATGTGTGTAAAACGTTTACACAGGGTGATCAGGAGGTCAAAGCGGTCGATGGTTCAAGTATGACGGTCGACAAAGGTGAATTCGTGTCAATAACAGGCAAGAGTGGCAGTGGAAAAAGTACATTATTGGGTCTGTTGGGCGCTCTGGACTACCCGACTTCCGGTTCAATTGACATTGATGGCCAGGATATAACTAAACTTAGTGAAAGAAAACTAACAAACTATAGGCGCCAAAAAGTCGGCTTTGTTTTCCAAAACTATAATCTGGTTCCTAACCTTTCTGCGCTAGAAAACGTCATGTTGCCAATGGAGTTTGCGGGTACGCCAAAGAAAGAGCGAACAAAAAAGGCCGAAGAGCTGTTGCGTAGCGTTGGGATAGAGGCCGATAAACAACATCGAAGACCGAACAAAATGTCTGGCGGCGAACAGCAGCGCGTTTCAGTGGCTAGGGCGCTTGCTAACAATCCGAAAATCATATTAGCCGACGAGCCTACCGGCAACCTAGATAGTGAAAACGGCCAAAAAGTATTTGACTTGCTGCACGGATTGACCCGAAATCACGAGACGACAGTCGTTGTAGTGACGCATGATTTGGATATCGCCGGCAAGACCGATAGAACATATAACCTTAAGGATGGTAAAATTAAACAGAGGTGATTAATGAAAGTTTTAGTAGTAGAAGACGAGCATAGAATAGCCGAGGCCATAAAAGAAGGACTTGTCAACGAGTCCTACGCAGTCGATTTGGCATTCGACGGTGAGGATGGCTATAGTTCGGCCAGCGCGGACGAATATGACGCCATTATCCTCGACGTAATGATGCCGGGAATGGATGGGTACGAGGTCTGCAAAAAACTCAGACAGGACGGTAATCATACACCGGTCATAATGTTAACAGCCAAAGATCAGGATCAGGATATCGTTCACGGGCTTGATAGTGGCGCCGACGATTATTTAGCCAAGCCTTTTTCCTTTGAGGTTTTACTGGCGAGGTTGCGTGCGCTTTTGCGTCGACCCAAGGATAGCCTGGGGGAAACTTTGGTTGTCGGTTCCTTGACATTGGATCCCGTTACTAAAAAAGTTATGCGAGGCGACAAAGAAATCGAATTATCCAAAAAAGAATATTCAATCTTGGAATATATGATGCGTCATCCCGGGCAGTTGCTTAGCAAGAACAATATTATCAGTCACGTTTGGGATTTTGACGCCGATGTTTTGCCTAATAACGTCGAGGTATTCATTAATTTTTTGCGTAACAAAATAGACAGGCCGTTCAAAGAGCCTCTGATACATACGGTCAGAGGTTTCGGGTATAGGCTGCAAGAGGGCAGAGCGGGTGACAAATAAAGATAAAATAAGTAAATTTGTGAAATCCAGGACGGCACGATTGGCTGCGACTTACTTGGCGATTATTATGGCGATGTCAATAATTTTCAGTGTCGTGATTTTTAGCCTGTCGTCCAGACAGCTTGATCGTCCGTTTGAACCGCGGCCGATGCAAGTTGGAATAAGTAGAATTGCTTTTAATGACCCGTCGATCCAGAATTTGATTTCAGATCGAGCCAACGCCGGACGGGCCGAGTTGGTTTGGTCACTAGTGCAGCTAAACTTGGCCATACTGGTTGGCGGAGCGGTGTTTAGCTATTTACTGGCGCGAAAAACACTAAAGCCCATAGAAGAGGCTATGGATGCGCAAACGCAGTTTGTCAGTGATGCCAGCCACGAACTTAGGACACCATTAACTGCGCTACAAACAATCAACGAGGTCGCTTTGCGAAAAAAGCAGTTATCCCAAGGTGAAGCAAGACAAATTATCGTACAAAATGTCGAAGAGGCCAACAAACTCCACGAGCTTACCAGTGGCCTGCTCAGTCTTGTGCGTAGCGACAAGGTAAACCATGTTTCTGAGCCGGTTTCACTTCAACAAGTAACCAGTGAAGCGATGGAGTCAATTATCGAAAAAGCTCAGGCAAAAAACATAGAAGTTGATGATAGAACGCCAAACCTTAAGGTTGTGGCGCACAAGCTGTCTTTGGTTCAAGTAACCAGAATTCTACTGGATAATGCCGTCAAATACTCCAAGAATGACAGTCGGGTAATTATCGAGACCAAAAGATCTAATGGACACGTTATCTTAAAAGTCATCGATAGGGGAATTGGAATTTCTAGGGACGACCAAGACAAAATATTCAATCGGTTTTACAGGGTGGATTCATCCAGGTCCAAGTCAGAATCCGACGGCTATGGGCTGGGATTAGCCATCGCCAAGAATATTTGCGACCACCAAGGAATAAAATTGTCCGTCGAAAGCAAAATCGACAAGGGTTCGACATTCTCCCTTTATATTAGGTTAGCCAACTAGGATTAATCGAAAGCTAAACCGCCGAGACCAACAACGCCAGTACCGGAATGAGCGGCCGTTACCATATGTTCTTCACACTCGAGAGTTTCGTATTTTACCTCTTTACCATCCGGAGTGGTCTCTTTGGTTGCTATGTTGAATCTGTCGTCGGTTTCGACCTCGGCTCGCAATAAGTCGATTTGATTAGACTCAAAATGTACTAACGCCAATCTGACTGATCTTTCACCGATGTTCTCTGCGACATAGTCGATGATTGAGGGTCGAGCATTTTTCCAGCCTTTTGGTTGTGCGATTTTATCTAGTTTCCCCTCTTCGTCTACGCCAAGCAGGGGTTTTATATGAAGTATGCCGCCAACCATATTTGATAAATGGCCTATTCTTCCGCCTCGGCGCAAATGTTCCAGATTCGAAAAGGCCTGTACGGCAAAAATCCTTTTAGATAGCTCGTTTACTCGTGTGACCATTTCTTCAGCGCAATCAAATTCGCCTCGTTTGTTTTCTATATCCGCCTGACTGACAAGTAGGCCTTGTGCCATGGATAAGGTTTTAATATCGGCGACCGATATATTAGCCTTGTCCTTTAACATTTCTGCTGCCTGTGCGGCCGAATTCATTGATCCGCTTGTCCCGCTGCTCATCGGGACTACTGCGATTTCATGAATACCAGATTCAATAATTTTATTAAAAGTTTCTAAATATTTTCCTGCACTTGGCAGTGAAGTTGTGATTTGAGCGGTGCTTAGGTCATCTATAAATACAGCACGCTCCTCGACGGACTCAAACGGTGAATCAACCCATTTTTTTATATAGCCATTAGGTCTGACAGCAATCACCTCGAACGGCTGTTCATAAAGCCCAGGATAACTCAGTCTGTATTCATCCGGCAGGGAAGAGCCACTATCATGAACAATAGCTATTTTTTGACCCTCAAAGGGCTTGAATGGTTCATACTCCTTTGTCATACCACTTATATTTTAACATATTTTTGTAAATCTATCCACTATAGGCGAAAAAGCCTATGGTAAATACTAAGCACAACCACTATTTGTATCGTTTACAAATTTATGTATTAGTATTACTATTAATCTTACAGAGAAACTTGGTGGCAATAGGACTGCCCTTGGGAGAATATCATGGAGAAACTATTTGTAGTATTTATACCAATCATCACGACTGTATTTATAGTCCTGGCCAATATGAGATTAAATGTATTCCTGATAGCGATAAACGTGTTTTCCGCTGTCTTGGTTGCCGGGGTAATTATTCTCTTTGTGGGTATGACCGCTTATAGGCTTTTCCAACATTAATAACTGTCTTTAACCTGTTCTCGGATCCTCATAGTTAGTTTTATTTCGAAGGATTGTTGAATTGGTTATATCGAATTATAAGGGACGATATTGTTTTTTCATCTTCTATGGTGGATTTACAGTCACCGGATCCATTGTTAAAATAAGGCATTTGACTGCCGTCGTCGCAAATTTTCATAGTGTTTTTGTCACCAGCAAACAAGCTTTGACCAAACATCAATTGATTGGTTTTTATGCCGGCGAGATCCAGAATGGTCGGAGTAATATCCAAATGATTACCCTCGTTAGGATGAGTTTCACCTGTGGTTTCGTTAGGTAATTTGATTAATAGAGGCACTTCTTGTTCTTGGACCGATTCAGGATTGTAATTAATCGTCCCGGCGCTGAAAGCTGGCAAAACCGGGGTGTGATCACCATATACCATTATCAGCGAGTCGTCGTATAGGTTTTCTTTCTTTAGCTTTTCAAAGAATTGGCCCAGCATACGGTCGGTATAATTAATGTCCTCAAGGTAGCCGCCAACCTGATCGGGGTAAGCATCTTTATTAACTCCCAGCGCGCTAGTCTTGTCATTGGTCGAAAATGGAACATGCGAAGATAAGGTAATGACATAACTAAAGCTTGGCTTAGGTTGTTGTTTGATGAAATCGGCGGTATTGGACAAAAAATCGCCGTCGTTTAACCCCATATTGATTGTCCAATCCTTTGGGTAATTGTCGGCAGCATAAAACTTTTGATATCCCAGGGACTTGAGGGCAACATTACGATTCCAGAAATTCCGATTGAATCCGTGATAGGCATAGGCGCTGTAGCCGTTCTTTGTCAAAGTACTTGGCAAACTGGTAAATTTGTCCTGTCCAAAACGAACGAACGTGGCAGCGTCTGGCAGAGGAAAATACGATGAATTGGACACGAAATCCGTATCGGACGTGTGCCCGGCGCCGATTAAGAATTTTTCATTAGGGTAAAACTGCGCCTGGGCGGACAGCTTGTTTAGGCTGGGTGTTATTTCTTTGTCGTTGATTTTTTGATCAATGACGAACCCGCCCAATGACTCGACCTGAATCATTATAATGTTTTTGCCTTTGGCGACTCCGGTGTATTTGCCGGTGGCTTGCTTTGGTTTATTGTCTTTGACCCAGGTTGCAAGCGCTTTTTCTTGAGCCGAGGATAACCTGGTCGTCTCTTGTCTGATATATCGGGTCACATCAATCGCATGAGCCATCAGCACGCCATAATACTGCGAATTAGATACCGTGTCATAGCCCCGATTAAAAACCTCGACCAGTGTATTTAAGCCGATAGGTATCAAGGTGAACCAAAAAGCAATTAGTGTCAGTGCCAAGGCTGCCCAGGCGGCTTTGATGTCCGAGCGGCCGATGTTATATTTCCCCTTTATTTTTTTGACACTATCATTTATGATTTTCCCAAACAAGGCGACAAATATAATATCCACAAAGAAGAAAATATAACGCCATTTAATCAAATCTGCTATAGCTGGACCGACATCTTGAGTCTGCCCCAACGAACCAAGCAAGCCAATCGTAGGCAGCGCCCCGAAATAAGACAGATAGACCGTGTCAACCAGCAGTAATAATGAAAAGACCAGGGCTACGGTCAGGGCTATTTTGTTTTTGTGTTTACGAATAAAAAACAGCGGCGAAAAGACAATTGCGGCGCTGACATAGCCGCAAATTATACCGTTCATATATTGTCCCGACCAGGTAGTTTTCGTTATGTATGTATTAAAAACATAAAGCTTTACACCCAAGGCAATGATAAAAAACAGTACCAGATACTGTTCCGATATGAAGGCAATGACCGACTTCAAGAATCTTTTACTCAAACGAATCACTTGCTATCTATTTTATCATTTGTCATCGTCTAGTTAAATAATGAGCGCAACAATTGAAATCCGTTTAAAACAGGGAAAAATTACGCTTAACTATTTTAGGATGCGACTTGACATACTTTTCATACTTATATATAATATAAGGATATATGAAAGAGCATAAATTACTATATGGAGCATCGACAGTCGGAACGAAAGGCCAAATCGTAATACCGGCCTCGGCTCGCGAAGAATTGGGTATCAATACCGGCGATAAACTTTACGTTTTAGGTTCGCATAAAAAAGGCGTGATAATGCTTTTACCGGAAGAAAAAGTCGAGAAATTAATCGAGCATATAAATCTGCAATTTGAAAACTTTAAGAATATAAAAAACGAAAAGTAAGCGAAGGGTAGGCAAATGCATCATCATCTAGATTTACGTACCAAGATAATCATTATGCTTTCGGTCATGGCCGGCCTGTTTTTGGTGGCGCTCGACCAAACCATATTTACTACCGCTATTGGCAAAATCGTCGAAGAGTTCAACGCTTTTTCGGCGCTTTCCTGGATAGTCACCGCCTATCTGTTGACATCGACGATAGCATTGCCGATTGCCGGCAAGTTTTCCGACATGTTCGGTCGGCGCCTGATGTTGCTATTGGGTATACTTATATTCGTACTTGGCTCGCTGTTCGGCGGAATGAGCAACAGTATGAATCAGCTAATTTTTTGGCGTGCAATCGAGGGTATCGGTGGTGGTATTATTACCGCCAATGCCTTTACGATTGTCGGTGACCTGTTTGCTCCTCGCGAGCGAGGCCGTTGGCAGGGTCTGTTCGGCTCGGTCTTTGGGTTGGCCACGGTTGTCGGACCGATTTTAGGCGGCTATCTGACTGAAACTCACACGATCCTGGGGCTGACGACTAATTGGCGCTGGACGTTGTTTGTCAACGTGCCGGTTGGAATCGTTGCTTTTACGGTAATTGCAATATTCTGTCCGCCATTAAAGCACGAGAAAAAACCCAGGGTCGACTATGCCGGTGTGGCAGTCTTGGCTGCAGCCTTGGCCGTTTTAGTCTTGGCAATCGATAACACCAAAAACATATTCGCAGGCTTTATGGACTTTACTGGGATATCGTTAATATGGTTGAGGGTTATAATGTTCTCGATCGTGGCAGTATTGATTTTGGCTTTCGTGCTGATCGAGAGACGCGCCAAAGAACCGGTTTTGCCGATGCATTTCTTTGAAAATCGCAATTTTAATCTGATTATGGTCATATCGCTTCTATTCGGCGCTTCGTTTTTGGGTATGATTTTGTACTTGACCCAGTTCAACCAACAGGTTTTCGGGGCTACGCCGGCTCAATCGGGGTTGATGTTAATGCCGCTGGTCGGCGGAATCGTCCTCTCTAGCGTCGGTGGCGGCCTGCTGATAAGCCGGACCGGAAAATATAAACAGATGATGATACTAAGTTCGGGTCTGGCGACTGCTTCAATAATATTCCTTACCAAGTTGACACCGGAATCGGGCTATGTGTACGAATCCATAATCATGGCGTTTTTGGGTATTGGCATGGGAGTGGTGCTGCCAATCATTAACTTGGCGGTACAAAACGAATTCAAACTGGAAGAAATCGGTGTCGCCACCAGTTCGGGACAGCTTTTCAGAAACCTGGGCTCGACCATAGGGGTGGCGGTATTCGGTGCGATACTGACCGCCGGGATTATTACTGGGCTGGGGGACACCAATAAAATAGCTTATCTAAAAACACTATCGCAAAATCCCGCCGCCTCGAAAATCGGTAGTTTTAGTGATTCGGACACTCTACTAACCTTGAATACGATGGATATTAAAAACAAGATTAATACCCAGGCTCAGTCGGCCTTTGCCAGGCTGCCACTGCCGGTTCGAACCCAGGTGTCGCAACAGTTCAAATCCCAACAAGACAACTACTCATCAATCGTGACGCACGCTTTTAGCGATGGCATGCATAATATATTCGTCGTAACGGCCTTCTTGATGGGGGGAGCGACAATCGTGACCTTGTTTATCAAGGAAAAAACACTGCGCAGCGGCAAGCCGTCAGAAACACCGAGCGAACTCTAGATAAAATACTTGCGCTTTAAAATTAACTAGTTTATAATAATCACCACAAGCGTTTTAATGACGCCATTCTTGACTTGACTTGAAATCGTTGATACTATGGACGTTGTGTCTCGCGCCAAAACTAATTAAATTAAAGGTCGAAGCGCGTGAGGCTGTACATAGTACAAAGGAGTTAGAATCACATGCCAATCGCCATCGAATTTGTGCCGACAAGGCGCAAAAAGATAGCCGTGGATGTGGTGCCTGCCGAATGGCAACTGTATATTGCACAGTAATCCCGCTTTTAAGCGGGAATTAAATCCACCCAGCACCTTTTATGATGTAAAAGGTGCTGGGTACAAAAACTAGAAAACACCCCAAGGCACCGGGGTGTTTTCGTTATCTAAACCTTGTAGCCTGCTTGTTTTAGGGCGTTTTCGATCGTTTGTTTGAATTTATCCTGGCTACTATAGGCCGAAGTGTCCAGCTTTTTACCGTTTAAAAAGAATGTAGGCGTAGCGTTAACACTCGATTTGGTGCCAAGCGACATGTCATAATCGATTTTTTTTGCTATGTTTGGCTTTGCCAAATCGGCCTTGTATGTATTGACGTTGACGCCCAGCTCTTTGGCGATGTTTTCAAAATAAGCGCCTCGCTCGTTGATTGATAAATCACTCCAGTCCGACTGAGTCTCGTAAAGGCGATTGTGTATATCCCAATACTTACCTTGCAAGCCGACCGCCTCGGCGCTGGCTGCGGCTGCCCTGGCGTTAGGGTGAAGTTCGGGAATAGGAAAATTCCTAAAGATATACCTTAGTTGGCTTTTATACTCTTCGGTGACTGATTTTACCAGTGGGTACATACTGCCGCACGGAGGGCATTGGTAATCACCATACTCAATCAATGTAACCTTGCTGTCGCTTTTGCCAAATACGTGGTCGCCAATGTTGCCGTCTTGGCTGGTTGCCTTTTGAACGGCGAAAGCGTCTACGTTGCTTAGGTCCGTCTTGGATCCGTTGGACAGAAAAATCAGCACGGCGATTATGCCGACAATGATGACCGAAAATATAATCCAGCGTGTTCTATTCAAAATAATTCTCCCTACTTAACTCATACAATTATACCAAAACACATGCACCAGCTGTAATTTATAGGGTACAATATGGTATATATGACCGTTCTTATGTTAATTATGACAATAGCCGTATTCTTGCTTTTGCTGGTAGTAGCGGCAATCAGGCCGCATCATAGCCGGTTGAATCTGTTTGAGCTGGAGCGGCGAGCCGGCCTGGGTGATAAATTAGCTGAAAAAGATTTGACGCGCGAGAAGGTGATTGGTGACGTTTTATCGTTGCAGCGGGTGGTAATAGCTCTGTTGCAGGTTGCCGTTTTCGTTTTTGCGGAACTGACGTACGGATTTTACTTCGGGATAGTCATGGCCTTGATAGTCGCTTTGTTATATGGTTCAATCGCCAGGCTCAGGCTCATCAAAAAGACGGCCAGAATACTATACAAGCACATCGAAGAGCCTGTTTTTAAATTTATACACAAAGCACCGATTCTGGTTAGGTTCCTGCGCAGTGAGCCGATGAGTAGCGGAGGCCATGTCCTTAAAATTGATTCCAGATATGAATTACAACATTTGGTAGCCGAATCCCAGGGAGTATTATCGGCCGAGGAAAGAAAGCTGATCGTCAATAGCTTGTCATTTAATGACAAGCGGGTTCGAGAGGTTATGACACCTGTTGATGCGATAGTTTCCGTTAAAAAATCCGAATTTTTGGGACCACTGGTCTTGGACGAACTCAGCAAAAGCGGCCACGGCAAGTTGCCGGTAATTTCCGGGGACATTAACCACGTTGTCGGTATATTACATCTGGAGGGGCTACTGGCGCTGGATAGCAAGCGTTCAATGACAGCCGAAAAGGCTATGGAGCCGAAGGTTTACTATATTCACAAGGATCAGACGCTTGAGCATGCTTTGACCGAGTTTCTGACCACCAGGCACTACATGTTGATAGTAATCAACGAGACGCGCGAAACGGTCGGGTTGATCACCCTAACTGACGTCGTCGAGGCCCTGATCGGTCGCGAAATCATCGACGAGTTCGATGCTCACGACAGTATCCGCGCCGTGGCTCAGCGCAAGTTCAACCACAGGGTCAGCCACAAGAGGCACGACGAGAGTTAGGGATTTTTTAGGTTAGATAGTAGAATAAGTTTAGGTAAATAAAGATATGGCACGAACATTAGTACGAGAACTAAAATCAAATGTCGGACAAACCGTCATACTTAGCGGTTGGCTGCACAAAAAACGCCTGTTGGGCGGTCTGAATTTTATTACGCTTCGCGATCGCAGCGGAATCGTCCAGGCACTCATCGAAAACAAAGACGAACTCGAGCATCTGCGCGGCATGCAAATCGGCACGGTGTTCACATTGACCGGAACCGTCGTGGCTGACGATAGGGCGCCCGGGGGTGCCGAGCTGCATGACGTCAAGGTCAAGATTGATGTTCCTGTTACTGACGAACCGCCAATCGAAGTCGACAAACCAATATCTCACAAGTCAGAGCATCTGGACACATTGTTTGAGAACCGCGTATTGAACATACGTAATCTGCAAGAGCAAAAAATTTTCAAGATAAGGGCCAGCCTGACGAATTACATCCGCGATTACCTGATAAAAAACGATTTCGTCGAGATTGATACGCCAAAACTATTGGCCGAGGCAACCGAGGGTGGCAGCGAGGTGTTCAAGCTGGAGTATTTCGGCAAAACCGCGACACTGGCACAAAGTCCGCAGTTTTATAAACAGATTATGGTCGGCGCATTTGAACGAGTGTTTGAGATAGGGCACTCGTACCGAGCCGAGCCAAGCGCCACGACTAGGCATTTGACCGAACTTACTATGTTGGATATCGAGATGGGTTTTGTCGAAAGTCACGACGAGGTTTTGGATTTGGTTGGAGATATGACAAAAACGGTTCTTAAAAAGGTGTACGAGGATCACGGTGATGATCTGCGCAGCTTGAATGCACCCGAGCTAAAACTGACCGATGATAAAGTACCACGCTTTACGATCGCTGAAATCCACAAGATGTACACCGACGCGACCGGAACCGATACGACACACGAAAAGGATCTGATTCCAGACGAGGAGCGCTGGATTAGCGATTATGCGCGCAAGCAACTGGGAACCGATTTGGTTTATGCCACCAGATTCCCGATCGAGGCTGCCAAGTTTTATCACAAACTGGATGTTGATAGCGGTACGGTTATGTGGGGAGATTTATTGTTCCGCGGAACCGAGCTTGCGACCGTGCCACTTCGTGAAAATAATTATGAAAAGATGATTGAACAGATGAAAAATGCCGGCCTTGACGTCAGCCACGAAGGTTTTAAATATTATTTGCAAGCATTCAAATATGGCTTGCCGGTTCATGGTGGTTGTGGTTTTGGTATCGATCGCCTGACCCAGAGGGTAATCGGCCTGGCCAATGTCAAAGAAGCCTGTCTGTTCCCGCGTGATATTAACCGTCTAACCCCTTAGGGGGTTACGTAGATCGCAGACCCTACCCCCGTTTTTTTGTTTTCCGCCTACCCCGGCCCGTCATCACTACTTCACGACAGACCGCGGGTCCTGCCGCTCGGTCCGCCCCTCCTTCGTTTCCCCGACCATCACGAAGGGGGTGCTGCCCCGCCTCGCGTCACCCGCTAGTGTGTTCATTGCAGTTTTCCGTGTTAGCGAACAAACACCATCAGTCTTAGTGTTTTTGAATAAACATCCCCGCCTGTCTGTTCGACAGAACGGGCAGGTGCAGCCCAAGTTCGTTAGGATCGCCATAGGCCTCCTGTTCGAACCTGGAGCGAAGCCGTTTAGAGAAAATATCTAAGACTGATGGTGTGGGGGTGGCAGGAAAACGGGGGGATTCGCTGTTGATCAGATTTGACCAAATACCCCCTGGCGTTAGATAATAAGTAGGTATGAAAATCCCCAAAAAGATAACTGCGGTCGGCCTTTTGATAGTATCTTTGCTAAGCCTTGCCGTTTTTGCCAGGGCGGGCGCGGTAAGCTCCAGTCTGAGTGACCAACAAATTCAAAATATTCGCGAAAACTGTCTATCGACAAAAACGACGCTGAACCAGCTGCACGCCAGTGACGCACTGTTGCGCGTTAACCGTGGCCAGATTTATGAATCGATGTCGATAAAGCTGATGACCAAATTCAACGATAGGGTCGCAAGCAACAACCAGGATAACAGCAGCTTGGTTGATATAACTAGTAAATACAACTCTACCCTGGATAGCTTTAGGAATCACTACATGGCCTACGAGAGCCACTTGTCGGCCGCGATTTCAATCGATTGCTCTAAACAGCCGGTTTCGTTTTACGATGCCGTTTCGGTGGCGAGTAGCGACAGGGAAAAGGTACATTCCGATATTGTCAAACTGAACCAAAGCGTTGATCAATACAAGGCTGCCGTAGACGAGTTCGAAAAGAAATTTCTGGCCGAACCAAAGGAAGCGGGGCAATAAATGGAAGCCAAAAAAGCCATCGGCACTAACGAAGAGAGAACATTCAGAGACAAGCATAGTTTCATGATGTTCATTACCGGATCAATTGTGATATCGGCATGCATAGTTGTTATCGGCATGGCAATGTATAACAGCAGCGGCGCGGCTCAACTTGACCTTAGTCGTCCCGGTTATGTCAGCGTGCGCAGTCAAGCGGCGAGCGGTGAAAGCGACTTTCAAAGCTATTCGTCAGTCGGCACCCTTGATAAAAAGGCGATAGAAGATTTCAAGAAATTATATGACAAACAAACACAAAAACTAAAAACAGTCGATGCGTTTGGCGGTTCGCCGCTTAGTCCTGAGTCACTGGGCGTAGAAAATCCGTTGGCTCCTTAGTTTTTAATCTGATCTACCTTGCTGCGTATCCAACTGTCAATCGAGCCGGCTCCCATACACAGAACCAACATACCATCATCCAGGCCTTTTTTGATTTTAGCCCACAAATCGTCGTCTAATTTCGCGATTTCAATGTCATCTTTGTTCGAGATACTTTTTATCAGATCCTCAGGTTTCAGAATCTCTAAATTCGGATCTTCACGGGACAGGTAAGTTGGCAGCCAGTATATCTTGTCAGCCAGCTCAAACTGGTCGGTGTACAAGTCGCACAGCTTGTGTTGTCGCACGTTTTGGTGAGGCTGGTATACTAACATGACGTGATCGGATAGTTCTCTGGCCATCTGCAGTGTAGCCGCAATTTCCACCGGATGATGCCCGTAATCGCTGTATAGATTATTAGCCAGCTTCTCGAATCGCCGGTTAGTGCCGGGAAAACGAGTCAAGATTTCGCTGATGTCGTCGTCGTGGCCTAATTGTTTCAGACCCGCCTGGACCAAGGTCATATTCCGCCTGTTGTGCTGTCCGGCCACTGACGGGCTGTTTATGTCTTTGGGGTCCAATATCGTCACGTTTGATAGCCCCTGGAACAGCTCGCTGTGCTGATCGTCCCAGGTTATTATGTTTTGGCTCCCCCGAGCGAACTCATGAAAAGCGTCCAGGTATTCGTAAATAGTCGGGTATGTATCAGGGTGATCGTAGTCTACTGATGTAATCAGCGAAAGGTATGGCTTGAAGTGCAGGAAGTTGCGGTCAAATTCATCACATTCATATACAAAGTACTCACTATCCTTGTTCAAAACACCACTTGAACCGAATGTAATAGTGGTGCCAATCGAATAACTAATCGGTATATTTAACTGTTTCATGGTCCAGATT
>Ga0172375_10003859_pt1 | contig 22520 bp, 16 predicted proteins | sample LakKiv1m_FD_114537 | JGI IMG/M metagenome (GOLD analysis project Ga0172375, IMG submission 114537) | Freshwater microbial communities from Kabuno Bay, South-Kivu, Congo - kab_092012_11.1m | ecosystem: Environmental > Aquatic > Freshwater > Lake | place: Democratic Republic of the Congo... | reverse complement strand
CTTTCATATTTTTTTAAGGTTAATCAAGAAGTGACCTATAATTTTTTTATGAAAAAATCAAAGTCTTCCAGAAACCCCTCCTTTCAGCTTTTATATATACAAAGGAATAGACAAATCCAAACCACAATTTAAACAATAAATTTGGGGGAAGCTTAATAAGAAACTTAATGACTTTTAAGGATTTTGGAAAAATAACTGCTGTTTGAAAAAAACTTTGCAAATTCTCTAATCTTTTAATCTCAGGATGATTTACCAATGTCGATCCGGAAAAAAACGATTTCTGGCTATCATTTGAACTTAAATAATTGTTTTCTTTTGCATATTCAGTAAGCCTAGTACCAGAAAAAGGCATAAATATCGAACACCAGGGAAAATCGGTTTTTATGTCGATATTGACCTGTACCGTCTTTAAAGCATCCTTAAGAGTCTCTCCCGGCAACCCTAAAATATTAAAAGTACGGAATTTTATTCCGGCCTGATGAAGCAGTTGAGCGGCCTTATAAATATCCGAATCTTTAACATTCTTTTCCAGAACCATATTCCTGGTGTTTTCGTTGCCTGATTCAATACCAAATGAAAGCATTATACAACCATGTTCGGCAAGAAGCATAGCATAATCTTCATTCTTTGCTAAAATATCGGCCCTAATAAGGCAAATAAATGGTAGGCCGACATTTTTCTTATACTTAGGAAGAAAATCAAGCAGCCATTTTCTATCTAAACCAAACACGTCGTCAGCAAAATAAATAATTCTAGCCCTATAATCACTTTTAAGCCTTCGCGCCTCCTCTACAACAGTATCCACTGCCCTTATTCTTACATAACGGCCCTTATCTTTATAAAGCTCCCGTAACGAATCATTAAAACAAAAAGAACAATGCCATGGGCATCCTCTAGATGTAATTAATTGTCTAATATCTAAATCGGCTTTCCCGCGAAAATCTGCATAAAGATCTCTATCGGCAAATGGGTATATATCTAAATCATCATCGAGACATCTAAGCTCATTACGATAGATTACCCCATCTTTTTTTACCCAAAGATTCTTTACTTGAGAATAATCAGTTTTAGCGTCAATACAATTCATCAGTTCAAGAGAAGCCCATTCCCCTTCCCCTCTAGCAATAATATCCACGCATTCCTCATTAATAAAATCAGGAAAATGGGTGGGATGAGGTCCTCCGAATATATTCTTAGTACCGAATACCTTTTTTACACTAGCTGCCATCTCTAATGCCCATTTATAACTACCGCTCATAATCGAAAATGCCACTAAATCCGGCTTAAATTCGCTAATCGTAGGGTTAAATTCTTTCAAAGAAGCACCAAGGTCCATTTTTACCTGGTGCCCGTGTTTTTTAAGCATGGCCGAAAGATATGCCGGACCTAAAAATTCGTACTCCAAATTTTGCAAAAATAATAATTTAGCCATCTGTTTTGCGTCAAAATAATTAGAGCTGTTAACATACCAAACTACTTGATTTAATTCATTGTAGATCCAAATTAATTGCTGCAATTGTTAAACCAAGCATAAACCAAAATAAAACTACCAACTGAAGTGAATAAAAGTGGGTGTCAAAAAAAGCATGAATTAAAAAAGCTAGAATTCCTGATAAAAATCCCGCAACAAAAATATTATTTCTTTCAGCCAAATATTTAAAACATTCCTTTAAAAATATAAATAAGACAAGAATAAAAGCCAGGCCACCGAATAATCCTATCTCTGCAAACATTTGTAGATAAGAATTATGAGGATATATCCCTCCACCCTTAAAGCTTTTGTATTTTGAAGCGACTTTCGAATACGTATTTAGGCCACAACCCTTAAAAGGATAATCCCGGATTATTCTAGAAGCTTCATTCCACCACATAATTCTTTCAGAAACCGAACCTTTATCCAACTGAGAGGCACTTCTTATCCGTTCACTGATTGTTTGGTTAAAATTAAATCTCTCCCTAATAACGTCTTTAAATTTCATTGTCACAGATTGCGGAATAACTAGAATAATAACCGAAAAAAATACAACCGTAAACAGGCAGAACAACCTAGTTTTAATCTTCAGACTTTTAATTAAAAAATAAAATAGAACGCAAATAGCAATTACAAAACCCAACCAAGCTCCCCGGGAAAAAGTCCTTAATAAGTAGAAAATTTGGATAACAGTTATAATCGATAATAAAATCTTTAGTTTTAAATCCGGTATTACTTTAGAAAAAATAATTCCAGCCAGCAGGGGAATAATTACGATTAACCACGCGGCAAAACCAGTAGCTGCGGAAAAAGACGCAGAAAATGTATCTAAAGGATAGCCTCTTAGAAAATCTTTTCCCCAAAATAATTGGACCCCAGCATCTATTGATATTAATAGCGCCGAAGCAATTACAGTAAATAAAATATTTTTCAATTTAAACTTACTATTAACCGTTTCAATTACTATAAAATATAAAGCTATAAATTTTAACTCCTTACCAAAAAACCCCCTAAGCGAAAGCCCAAAATCAGAACTTAAGATCACCGAGAGAACATTAAAGGCAATAAAAATTGCCAAAGCCTTGTTTAATTCGGTCTTGGGTAACAATCCAAAAAATGAATCAGCCCGGTAACCTAATATCCTCTTAAGCAGCCAGAGAAAAATAGCCGGCCAGATGAAAGATTCCACCCCGGCCTTAGAAAAAGGCAGGCAAAAAATCACTAAACATAAGCAGGCTAATATGGACCAATCGCAAACGGTAATAATTTTATTTTTAGCGAACATTCTAATCAAAAATTCCTTTAATCGTCCTATACTCAACTGCGCATTCCTGGCAAATATTTATTATCTGAACCTCTCCGCTATTTCCCAGAGTCGGAGCAGCTATGATAACTTCTTTGACATCCAAAGCTTTAACCAGTTTCTTAATTTTAGACCTATCTCCTAAAACCATGATTCCGTGGATTCTACTACCGATCTTCTTTGGATTATCATCAATAAAACCAAGCACATTATAATGCATGAATTTATTTTTCTTTATTTCCCTGATTACCATTTCACCGGTATCTCCTGCTCCAAAAATTAAAATATTTTTAAGCCCCTTACGCATATTAAGCAAAAATTCTCCGACTAAGCGGAATAAAAACCGCGAGCCTAAAATCAGAAACAATAATAATAACCAGTCGATAAAGAAAACCGCCCGCGAATACCCTTCAAAACGATAGGCAAAGGTCAAAACCAAAATAGAAGCCAGAGAACCGAGGCTGACGACTTTAAAAATCGTAAAAAAGTCGGAAATACCAATATAACGCCATACTCCCCTGTAAAGGCCGAAAGAGAAAAAAACTAAAAGTTTAACCACAATAATCCAGGGTAATGATTCTCTTAAAAGAGCGGAATTAGAGGTAAAAAGCGTGTCTTCAAAACGCAGGAAATAAGCTGCGTAATAAGCTATACAGATAAAAGCAAAATCAAGCAACAGTTCAACTATCTTGCGTTTATGCAAAAAGAAACTATTTAGAACAGTTTTATCTGCAAAATTCTCCTGAAATTTTAAATTAGTTTTACAATCTTCTTTAATAGAAGTAATTTCAAATAGGAAAAAACCGAAATAAAGCAATACTACAAATGAGCAAAAAGCAATTATCGATATTATTAACAGGTTAGTTTTCGCATATAACAAAGCAATCAAGCCAAAAACAGTGCTCAAGAAATAAAGCAGCAAAACTGTCCTCTTTTGCGGGATCCCCAGCATAACCAGGCGGTGCGAAGTATGGTCTTTACCCCCTTCAAACATGCTTCTGCCTTTTAATTTCCTTCCGATCATTACAAATAAAGTGTCAAAAATCGGAACCCCGAGTATTAAAACCGGAATTAACATAGTGGTTAAAACATTGGTAATATGCTTTCCCGATGCCGAACTTATAGAAACAACCGCCAAGGAAAAACCTAAAAACATACTTCCGGAGTCTCCCATAAATATTCTGGCCCGGCTGAAGTTGTACGGCAAAAAACCCAAAGCTGCACCGCAGATTACCAAACTAACCATACTAAGGATAATTTCCCCTGAAATAGAAAGTGAAACAAACAACATAAAAGCGGTTATCGCCGCTATCCCACAAGCTAAACCGTCAATATTATCAAGTAAATTAAACGAGTTAGTGACGCCGACGATCCAAAAAATCATCAGGGGGATAATAAATATATTATTGAAAGGCAGACCGATAATCAAACCCCAAAAAACCGGTATGCAGGCGGCAATTATCTGGACAAACAGTTTAAAATAAGGGGTAATCCGTATCTTATCGTCAATTAATCCGATTATAAAAAGGAGGCTGGCGCCGGCAAGCAGGCCTAAAAAATTTCTATTTAGCAGCCCAAGCCAGATAGAAGTAATCAAGAAAGCCAGGTAAATTGCGGTGCCCCCCATTAAAGCGGTAGGGTTCTTATGCCAGCGGTCGGCGCGCGGATAAGCAATAATCCCTAATTTCATCGCCAAGGCCCGAACGAGAGGAGTAAATATTAAACTAAGAAAGAAAGGCGCGGAAAAGGCAAGCAGCGGATTAAAATTTTCCATGGAATTATTATATCACTTTAGGGCGATATTTTTATATAAATCTTCAATATCGCTGATCAGTCTTTCTTTACGAAAAACTTTGCGGACATATTCTTTTCCAGAGGCGGCCATGGATTGCCTTAGCTGTTGGTCTACCAAAATAAAACTTATAGCAGAAGCCAAACCCAAGCTATCCCCGGATCTTACGAGTATTCCCCTTTCAAAAACTTTAAATTGACCATTTCCGCTCCTGTTTAGCTTAAGCTCATTTCCCATAAGATCCCGCACGCCTCCTACCTCAGTTGATACCACTACCTTAGAAGCTGCCATGGCTTCAATCAATGATACCGGGGTGCCTTCATTTAATGAGGTCAGGACAACCAAATCTAAATGGGAATACAGACTTGGCAAATTATTTTTCCAACCTAAAAATTCTATTTTTCCTATCCCTAATTTTTCCGCATAATTTTCTAAATCAACTCTATCCTCTCCGTCACCGATAACCTGGAAACAAACATCTAAATATTTATCTGCGCAGATTTTAGCAGCAGCATCTAAAAACAGACGGTGATTTTTTATAGCCACCAACCTTCCGACTATCCCCACATTATAGCTATTAACGCTGGCTTTTGGCGGAATCTCTAAAAATTTTTCAAGCTCTAAACCAAGCGGTATGACCAGAATATTCTTATCCGAAGAAATGCCCAGTTTTATCAATTCCGCCTTCACAGATTGGCTGACCGTAATAATCTGGTCGCTAAAACGGGCTAAAAAACGTTCGATAAATATGAAAAAAAAGGACTCCAGGCGCTTGAAATAGCCGCTTAATACATGGCCATGGAATGTATGCACAATTTTTATTTTCTTACGCCAGGGATTAAGATTATAGGCTAATGCCGCCGTCCTTCCCAATGAGCCGGCTTTAGCAGTATGAGTATGGATAATATCGGGCTTAAGCTTAGCAATCAGGGAATAGATCTGTCCAAAAGCGAAAAGATCATTAAAAAAATTCAGTTCCCTTTTTAAAGACCGAATTGGATAAATAGCTACGCCTTTTTCTTTGGCATAATAAGACATATCTCCTTCCCCTGGGCTAATCGAACCACAGGCTAAGAAACTATCGAATTTTGAGTTATTTAAGGATGCGGTAAGTAAAATCGTGTGGATTGCCGGGCCGCCGATATTGAGCCTGGCAATAATACGCAGTATTTTAATCTTTTTTGAGGAATCCATTACTGGGCTGGCTTTAAATTAGCCACGATATCTTTAATTATTCCGGCTAGATTATAAGTAGGTTTAAAACCGGTAAACTTATTAATTTTAGTTATATCCGGCACTCTTCGTTGCATATCCTCGAAACCTTCTTCATACGCTTTCTCATAAGGAATGAAATTTAATTTTGATTTGCTTTTGGTTAGGCTGATTATTTCCTTTGCTAATTGTTCGATAGTTATTTCTTCCTGGCTACCGATATTAAAAACTTCGCCGGCCGCCTTTGGTTCTTTTATTAAATCCAACAAAGCCTTGACCACGTCCTTAACATGGATAAAACACCTGGATTGCTTGCCATTGCCATACACAGTAATCGGTTCATTTTTAAGCGCCTGGGCAATAAAACGCGGCATCACCATGCCATATGAGCCTGTCTGTCTTGGGCCAACTGTATTAAAAAGCCGGACAATTATAGAAGGTACCTTTTTTTCTTTCCAATACACATAAGCGAGCATTTCATCTACTGCTTTGGCTGTAGAATAACTCCACCTTACCTTTAAGGGCGATCCCAGTATCCTGTCGTCATCCTCTTTTAATGGTCCGTTTACATTCTTGCCGTAGATTTCTGATGTCGAAGTAATCAGTATCTTCTTGTGATACCTGTTTGCCATTTCCAACACCATCTCGCTCCCCCTTATATTGGTAGTCAACGATTCCAGGGGCTCTTTAACTATTAATTCAACTCCTACCGCAGCTGCCAGATGGAAAATCAGATCGCATCTTTCAACCAGCTTATCTACCAAATTCTCATTAAGCACCGATCCGACTACCAGCTCGAAGCCAGGATTATTCTCTAAGTGTGCGACATTCTGAAGTCTGCCGGTAGAAAGATTATCTAAGGCAATTACCTGATGCTTAGAGTTTAAAAGCTCATCAGCTAAATGCGAACCGATAAAGCCTGCTCCTCCTGTTATAAATGCTCTCATTATCTTTCCTTTCACAAAATAAATCTATCCCTAAAGGTTTTATTATATATCTTAAATCACTAATATCCAATATTTTTAAATCTTTAGAGCCTGTAAGCCCAGCTCACCCAACCTGCCGTATCTTTTAATCTTGTGATATGTATATCAGAGAAACCGGAATCTTTGAACATCTGGCTAAGCTGACGCCTGCTAAATCTATGCTCTATGGAGGAACCGAACCTGTCATAAAGGTCACCTTGCAATGAAAATGGGCCTTGCCCAAAATTAAATGGCATACTTCTGGCTAAGTTTTCCGTATATTTAAACTTTCTAAAAATATTTGCTGGCACCGTAAAGAACAAATAAACCACAGGGGACGCCAGGAACGAAAGCATAAAAAGCAATTTATGCGGTATGCGACTTGATAACAACCTTATTAAAGAAGTTAGTTTTATCGCAATATATTTGAATAAATTGTCAGAATGGTCTTCATATAAATAAAGAAATGCCGGTGAGCCGGTTTTTAAAACCCTGGCCATTTCCAAAAAGCCCTTCAGCGGATCAATGGTATGGTGCAATACGCCAAAAGAATAAGCAAAATCAAACTGGCGGTCTTTAATAGCCAATGCCAGGGCTGAACATTGCATTAATTTGACGTTTTTTAAGCCAGAAACGAGTTCCTTTGTCTTATATATCCCCTCGCTGGCATCCAGGCTTACAAGCTCGACCGACGGATTTCTTTTGGCCATTATATAGCTATCATATCCACAGCCGCAGCCGATTTCTAAGCCGATACTGCCCCTGACAATCGGTTCATCAATCACGGATTGCATGGCGTCAAAATGCCATTTTTCGGGGATAAAATTTTTATCCGCTTTTTGCCACAGAAATCCGTATAGTTCTTTTGTCTTTTTAGTTTTATCCATTTGCTACTAAGCATTTATCAGATATACCTGCGCAACCAATAATAAGCTAAACCCAGGTATTCATGGACAATCGCTTTTATCTGGGCAATAGTAATAAGCTGTATAATCCTATAATTGCTATCTTTATCCGGATGTGAAAAAAATAAACTTTGTTGGATAGGCGCATAAGTTACCTTAATTTCAGGCGCATTTTTTTTCCAAACAAGATAGGCCCGGCGCATATGGTAAGGCGAACTTATAAGTAAGATTGATTTCCAATTTTGTCTTTTAAGTATTTCACTGGTATAAAGCACATTTTCTAACGTATTTTTGGCTTCCTCTTCAAGAATCATAGCTTGTTCCGGAACCCCAAGAGAAGTTGCAACCGCTTTCATAACAGCCGGCTCTTTAAGCGTGTAGATGTAGCCTGATGAAAAGATTAAATGACCGGAATAACCCTGCTTAAAAAGTTCGACGGCATATTTAACGCGTTCTTCGTATCCTTGGCCGGCTTTACCCGATTCACCAACCCCCCCGGCAAAAACCACTATTGCATCCGCTTTTTCCGGCGGCTGCGCCAATTTTAAAGGCTCAGCTAAATACCACATAAACGGAGTATAAAATAATAGCAACCATACAAAAACAACTGCCAATAAAATGTGTAAAGCCTTCCTGCGAAAACTAACATAAATCTTGATAAATTTATCCTGCCAGTTAGCTTCTTCAATAAAAGGCTTATTTATATAAACAGAAACTATTTCCGACATCTGTCTGATTTTCTTCTCCCAACTATTATTCATGGCAACCTGTATCCGTTTTTCTTTAAGCTGTTGGTTATCATTACGGACTGCTTGAAGTAAATAATCGGTAAAATCCTCATATTTTGATGCGATATAAAGAATGTTCCCGTTTTCCCGGTTAAAATACTCTATTTCTTCCAAATTAGTAGTCACAACCGGCTTACCCATAATAAGATATTCGTTTAGTTTTGCTGCCGAGATATTGTCGGTATACTCATCCTTACGGTAAGGTATTATGCAAGCATCAAAATATTTTATATAAGCAGGCAAGGCAGAGTGCGGTTTTTGGCCAAGGAAAATAACATTTTTAAGTCTTCTAAGATGAGATATATTAGTTTGAATAGGCCCAATAAAAACAAAAGTATACTCGGGGAATTTATTGGCGCAATATTCGATTAATTTCTGATCAATTGATTGACGTACTCCGCCGATATAACCAATAATAGCCTGCCCCAACCCATTTAATTCCGGGGGTCTTTGCCTAATCAGCTTTTCAGCATTTAAAAACATGGTAGTATTAACCCCGATGGGAACCCGGGTTACATTATTATTGAATTTTCGGCAGTAATCGGTCATCTGCTTAGAAGTAGCAAAAACGATATCAGCTTTCTGTAATACTTTTCGCTCATAACCTGTAATTTTTCTGGCTGATTTTGATGTAGCAGTAAAATTATCGGTGCAATAATATACAAATGCTTTATGCGCGATATCTTCTGTTAAACTTAAAACTATCGGGGTCGGAAGAAAGGTCCAGATCAGCGGGTTATTAAAATGCATTACTTTCATCCAGCGGTTAAGCCAGCGCCTTAATAATATCCGATTAATCCAACGGGCAAGCCTAAAATAAGGAAATGGCAAGATCATTGGGGAATACACATAAAGATTATCTATTTCTTTCCGGAAACCTTTAGCGCTTTTTAACCAGTTAAAAATACGTTTTTTTAACCGGCTGGCATCCGCCAATCCAGGGCTTCTTACACCCGTGTTTTCGATAAATAAAACCCGGTTACCCGATTTAGCAAGTGCCGACATAATCTCCTGGTGCTGCTGCCATATAAAATCCCAGTCAATACTAGATATACAAATTATATCTTCATTTTTAAGCATGACGTAGACAATCCCCCCACAATTTAATTATCGGTGATAAAAATTTTCTTAAGTTTTCTGTTTTTAAATAATTCTATGGCCTGGATCAATCCGAATACGCCATAGGCGATAAAGATGGCAATAAAACCATAGCGGAATCTATAGAAAGTCCCGATATTCACAATGGAGTACCCGTAAAAAAGCAAAGGCCCTCCTGCCATTATTAAGAGAATCCAAGTTTCGATTTTTTTTCGTAACTGCGAAACGGCAAAAGGCAAAAATAACAAAAAGAAATATGTAATCGCCATCTCGATAGCTGAAAAAAAGCGCATTACCCCTGAAGTATTCTCTGATCCCTGCCCAAACCACATATTCGGAAAAGGAGCAAAGAATATAATCTGGAGATGCCTAGGGAAATATTTAACGTAATCCCAAAAATTATTGAACTTTACGTCTGCATCTAATATTGTTTTACCCCCGCTCGATGCGGAACCGTATCTGATTTGATTTAAAAAAGCGATTTTAGCGCTAATAGTTCTTTTTATACGCTCGATTAACCCCATTGAAGATGAAACAGATCCGGCTTCTAAACTATTTAGGTGGCTGTTAATTATCGCCAATTCTGAACCTGATCCGGGATAGCTCCTATCAACTGTCTGTTTTTCCTGCCCCATAGAATTAATTTGTTTTTGAAAAGGTTTTGTAAGTAGTTGACTACCACTGGCAAAAGAATAAAGGATATAAGAGATAATTAAAAAACATAAAGTTAATTCGCCAAATTTTATCAAGGAAATTTTTCTGGTGTAAATTTTTATGGCAATAAGAATAACCAAGGTAGCTATCGCTACTATTCCGGTCACGGCCAACATTATTTGAACGCCGTATGGCCTGATAAGCCAAACTAAAAAAGCTCCCGAATATATAAAAACCAATCCGGCAAGAATATTTTTCAGAGTTATTTTTTTAAAAACAATCGGAATCAACATTAAAAATCCATATAAATACAAATAGGTGCCAGCAATAAAAAAGCCGTCTTTATGGATTTGCGCATACCAAAGAGCCGAAGAAGGAAAAAACATAAAGGGTAAAGAAGCTAAAAAAGCCTTTTTCCGTGACCCAAGCAGGATTTCCATAATTAATATCAACAATAACGCCGAGCTAGCATGCAAAGCGGCATTAATTGGGATAAGCGCCCATGGTTTTTGCACAGTCAATGCGTAGACAATAGAAAGAATCCCGGAAATTGATTGATGCTCATAGTCCGAACGCAATACCAAAGCCGACCAACCTTGCGTTTTAATTTTATTGCTCATTTCAACTGCCTGGCTATGAAAAGAAGTCCAATCGCAATTTTTCAATAAACCTTCTCCGTAATGCAGTTGAGGCAATATATACGGAAGGATAATTAATTGCACCAAACAGGCAATAAAAACCGCATATAAAAAATATACCAGCCAAATTTCCCATAATTCTGTTTTAAAATCCGAATTCATCATAATTCCTTAATCGATAAACTTTTGATGCCAAAGCTCTAGCATTAATAATGCCCATAACTTAAAAGAATAATCGGCCTTTCCTGTGATATGATAATCAATCATTGTCCTGATATGCTCGGGATTAAAATAGCCCCTCTTTAATGAAATTTCGGATAAAAGAGTATGTTTTAAAAAATCTTTCAATTCACCCCTAAACCACTTACCCACCGGCACACCAAACCCCATTTTTCTCCTATATACATTTTCCTTCGGGATTAAATTCCTTATGGCTTTTTTTAAAATATATTTCTTTATCATGCCCTTCATTCTGTATTGTACCGGTAGACTAAACACAAATTCCATAAATTTATGATCAAGAAACGGCGAGCGCACTTCAAGAGAATTAGCCATAGAAGCGATATCCACCTTCACTAAATAATCATTAAGTAAAGTCGTATTTATATCAACCGCTGCGGTTTTATCGACTATATTTAAATCTTTAAATTTATTAAAATAATCACAGAGATAATTAAGTGAATTTGTTTTTTCTATTGCGTTTTTAAAATTTACGCTATACAAAGCCTCATTTTTAAATTTATTTTCGAATATCCCCAGCCATCTAAGATACCTCTCTGCAGATCCTAGATTAGCCGCATTTAGAAATCTTTTAATGTTTCTCATTCTATTTTTTGGGTCTATGGAATCAGGAATCAAATGAGCAAATCCTTTGGTTGCTGCCTTAAAAAAACCGGGCATTCGCTGATAAAGCTGCGCAGCTACCATTCCCTGATAACGTTCATAACCGGCAAAAAGCTCATCTCCTCCGTCTCCGCTTAAGGCAACCGTAACATAGCGCTTAGTCGCTTGGGCTACATAATATGTCGGAACACAGGAAGAATCAGCATAAGGCTCGCCATATCTTTCTACCAATAAAGGCAGAACGTCTAGAGCTTTTGGTTTAACAATAAATTCATAGTGTTCGGTATCGAATTTTTTGGCAATATTCCTGGCATACTTTAACTCACTATATTCTTCCTCATCAAAACCAATAGAAAAAGTTTTTATTTTACTACCGCGAAGCTGACTCATCAGTGCAACAATCGTGCTAGAATCTATTCCTCCACTTAAAAAGGCACCCAAAGGAACATCGCTACTTAGCCTTAAGCTAATCGCCTCTTTAAGCTTACTCAAAACCTCTTCCCTGGCGTCAGCTTCAGAAATATTAATTTTTTTCTGGTAATCTAAATTCCAATATTGAAAAGTACTAACCTTGCCTTCCTTAAACCTAAGGATATTAGCCGGCATTAATTTAAAAACCCCCTGGTAAATGGATTGCGGCGCCGGTATATAACCAAAAGCAAGATATGAATCAATGGCGTTGTAATTGATTTTCTTATTTATTAATCCGCTTTTTAGTAACGCTGAAAATTCGGAAGCAAAACAGAATATGCCGTCTGAATAAGAATAAAGTAAAGGTTTCTTGCCTATCCTATCTCTTGCCAACAACAACTCTTGCTTATTTTCATCCCAAATCGCAAAAGCAAACATTCCATGCAAATACTGAACACAATCTTCCTGGTATTCTTCATAAAGATGCAAAACCGTTTCAGTGTCGGTATTTGACTTAAAAACGTGCCCCTTTTTTTCTAATTCTCGTCTTAATTCTAGGTAATTATAAATCTCCCCATTAAATACCACCCAAAGCCTTCCGTCTTCATTGGACATCGGTTGACGTCCGGCTTCAGACAAATCAATAATTTTCAGTCTTCTATGCCCTAATCCCACATCTGCTTTAATATAAATCCCCTCATCATCAGGTCCCCTGTGTTTAATCGCAGAGCACATATTGACTAAAAGTTGTTTATTAATGATATTTCTTTTACCAGTGTCTATTATTCCGCAAATACCACACATACTTTATACCCCTTTTTTCTTGGCGATAGTAATTATATTGGGCGCTAGATAACCGACATTTTTCCCAAAAAGATAAAATTCTATCTTTGATATAAAATACAAAAAGCTCCGCGCAGTATGTCTTTTATAATCTAGAAACCACGGGCAAGGATATTGATAATAAGATCCTACAAATTCATGCCAAACAGGGAGTTGGATCGGGCTGCCTACCTTAATTTTTACTATGTCAAACCCGTTTTTTTCCAGCATTTTTTTAAGCGTATCCCCGGAATAATGAACGAGGTGTTCATATGAATCAAATATATCGTATTTATTTAACTTATTCATTATCTTAGCCATTCTGAATTTAAAAAGATTAAAGAGCCCATTAGGAACCTTAATAAATAAAATTCCATCCGGCTTAAGAATCCTATTTATCTCTTTTAACATTTTATTCGGAGAAGATATGTGCTCAAAAACGTCTGTCATAGTAACTATATCAAAAAAATTACTTTCGAAACCGGCATCCTCTAAAAACGCTGTCTTTATATTCAACCCAAAATGATTTCTCGCTATTTCGGATAGCGACGGAGATGGTTCAACGCCATACAAATTCCAATCTTTCCACTTTTTAGCGTTCCTTAAGAAAAAACCCATATTGGTTCCTATATCTAAAAAGTTACCGGATGGCTTATAATAATAAATCAATTTAAGGTCTTCCAAATAGTTCTTATCCCGATGATGGGGCATCTTTCCTTCGAATATAAGCTTAGCCTCTTCAAAATATTTTCCGCTGTCTCCCCAGTAGACCTTTTCCGGATTCACTAGCCGTGGATTTATATAAATCAAATCGCAATTTTGACATCGAACTACCCCTAAGCTGCCCCTTTCTTTGTAGATCTCTTTATATCGGTTGCTAGCGCAAAAAGGACAAGGCACATTAATCACCTCGGCCTTACCGTAAATATCCTTTTGAGTTCCGCCTTTTTCGTAATTAGTATTCATATGCTAGTTTTCCTATTTTTAAAGTAAAACAAATAGAATAAAATTACTTTTTGTATCTTTCGTCGTATACCTTATTTAATACCGCAAGGAGCTTTGGCGCGTTTATCTTAACTGAATACTTTTCCTCCACAGTTCTCCTACCTGCCAATCCTATCCGCTTCCTTAAATCTGAATCTTTTATTAATAAAGAAAGTTTTTCTGTCCATTCCTCTTGGCTATATGCTAAAAATCCGTTTACCCCATCTTCGATAATTTCTTTATTCATTCCCACCGGCGAACATATAGTAGGAATTCCCATTCCCATATAAAGAATAGCTTTAAATCCGCATTTGCCCCTTGTCCATTCATTATCCGGAACCGGCATTATCCCTATATCAAATCCCTTAAGATAGTCTTTTTCGCTTTCCAACGACCATTCTTTGCTGATGATATTCGATAATCCGTAGCAAGAATAATTGCCTCCCACAATCACGAATTTTATGTTTTTAAATCGCGCTGAAAGCGATAAAAAAACAGGTTCGAGTATTTTTAAAAAATCCAAGGTAGTTATACTACCCATCCATCCTATAATAATTTTGTCGCGGGATTCTTTATCAACATGGCAATACTTTTCAGTATCAATTGAGGTAGGAATTACTGACACAGATGAATTTAAGGGCTTAGAAAAATCGGCTAAATAAGGATTGCCCGCTATCACCTGGCTGCTTTTTTTGATTATTGAGTTAACTTTGGCCGGACTTTTTAATTTCTCTATGAAACTGTTAGGACGGCTAGCCGAAGGAAGAAAAATAGCATCATCAAAATCAAAAATAAAAGGTTTTTTTAACAAGGATAGAAAAGTTTCAAAAAAAGCTCCGCCTAATGGGAAAGCTTCCCGGTGTATAAACACCATGTCGTAACGAAAAATCATCATCGAGTCCCAAACTCTTGAAAATGCTCCTATCAGAAAATAAAAAAGCTTAAATAATATTTTACCGTTATTATAGAGCTTCTTATAAGCAGGACTGCTCCAAAAAGGATGCAAAATACATTTAATATTTCTCTGGCGCAAATATGGTAAATACTGTTCCACCCTATACCTGTTGCTTGCACCCTCAGTCGGATATGGTACCCAGAATAAAACTCTCATCGGTTTAATAATTTTTGATAAATTGTAAGATATTTGCTAATGCCAATATCAAGGGAAAGGAATTTTGCAGCTGTATCTCTACATCGCTTTCTTAATCCATCCCTATCTTCAAGTAGAACTGCCAATTCCTTAATCGCAGTTCCATATGCCTTATCCGTAAATTGTTCTATAACTACACCAACTCTTTCCTGTTTAGTTATTGACTCCGTATCGCCAATCCCAGCATTAATTATAACCGGCAATCCGCTAGAAAGATACTCGCCATATTTAATCGGAGAGGAATTATATCTCTCGTAAGGATTTATAAAAAATATCCCTGCATCTGCACTCGCCAACGCCACAGGAATCTGTTCTGCAGATAACTTTCTAATCGCTATATTAACTTCTGGTATTCCTTTTTTTTCAGCAGCTAAATAAATATTTTTTTGCTCATCCTGCGTAATAAAAGTAAAGGTAGCATTTTTTATTTCTCCGCAAAGAATTTTAAAAAAATCCAGCATTTCATCGAGTAAATACCAAGTTCCCATTTTCCCGACATAGATAAGATTAAACCGGCTTGCGTTATAAAAACTTCTGTTAAGGTGCGAAAGATAATTAAATTTATCTAAATCAACACAGCAAGGAATGACCTCCATTTTATCTTCGGTCTTGCAGCCTGAATTTTTGAGTATTTCTGCATGCTTGTTCGTTTCTACTGTGAATGCGTCCGAACTCTTAATCAAAAAATTTTCGCTAATTCTCATTATTTTATACAAAAGGCTGTTCTTTCTTAATAGACCGCCCCCTACATACTTGTCCGCTAGAAGACCGCGGGTGTCAAAGAAAAATTTAATGCCTGATACTTTAGACGGAATAAACGCCATAATAGCAGGAATTAACCCCCGTGCGTGAATGATTTTAATACCGTCCTTTTTTATTATAAACCATATAGTAAATATACCGCAAAGAATATCAAACAAGGTCATAAGCGACCTTGGCTTCTGATGATAAGGCAAGCTCCGACACTTAAATGCCCAATTTAGTAAGGATTTCTGCGCTCGAAAGCTAGTTAATGTTTCTTTAGTTTCAAAGGTTAAAAGCGAATACTTTACGCCTTTTGACGATAAATTCCTGGCATAAGAGAGAACTTGAGATTCCATAATAGGAAAAGAGATGGAATGGTAGATAACAATTAATACCCTTAAATCATCTTTATTGGTCTTTTTTTGCCCCTTGATGATCTCCAATGCTTTTCTGGCATGCCCCGCTTTTGTCAACACGCTTTTGAATTGAGTAAAGATGACATAAAATAGCCTAAAAGGATGCCAGATATTATCTTTTAAAAAATGCATTAAATTAATAGGTAAAATAACTCTTAGTTTTGCTTTAAAATATAATTCCTCAAAACGCGTTTTTTGCATATCGGCGTAATTTATATACGGCGCCTCCGGGTTACCAAAATCATCCCAATTAGGAACCAACCTGTTTTCACTCACCAGCTTCTTATATATTTCGGTGCCAGGCAAAGGCATAAACAGATTTAGCGAAACATTATTCGGGCGGCTTTTCCTGATAAACCAAATTGTTTTATTAAAATCTTCCTCGGTTTCTCCGGGGTAACCAACGATAAAATTCCCCTGAAAACGTAACCCGCTTTTCTTAGTAATTCTGGCGACTTCTAAATTGTGATTTATATTTGTTTTTTTATTCATCAATTCAAGAACCCGTGCAGACCCGGACTCAAATCCATATTCGACATGAACACAGCCCGCTTTTTTCATCAACAACAAAAATTCCATATCTACAGCATTTGGATTCAATTGCGCCATCCAAACTATTCTCTTATTTATCTTATGGCGGATGAATAATTCTATAATTTCCATAGCCCGCTTTTTGTTGCTCAAAAACATATCATCCGCAAAATAGATCCCCTCTATTGAATATTTATTAATCAACTCCACGATTTCTAAAAGCACCCTTTGCGCGGAATGATACCTTACGCGACGTCTTCCCATCAATGGGCCGGCGCAATAAGAACAATTATAAGGACAACCCCTGGTGGTAAAAACATGGGTTGTTCTAAGGGCAAGGTTCCGGCTAATAAATCTGCTTGGACGGGTATAGGAATTCATATCAAGCAAATGCCTTGCCGGAAAAGGCAAATCATCCAAATTTTCAATCAGTGGGCGCTCATGATTAGATACTATGATTCCCGCGTTATCTTTATATGTAATTCCAAGAATATCCTTAATATTTACCCCATTGGCAGCATCTAACATCGCCAGCTCACCTTCTCCTCTGGCTACAATATCAATAGCCGGGCATAATTTAAGAGTTTCTTCGGGGACTCCTGTGCAGTGAGGGCCTCCTACCATAACGGCTATCTTAGGATTATGTTCTTTTATTATTTTTGAAAATGAATTTACATCTGAAATATTCGGGGTAGTCGCGCTGAAACCAACAAGGTTTGAACAAAATTTATTTATAAGATTAAGGGTTATCTTATCGGTTTCTTCAAAATTTAATTTACACTTGCGTAAAATAAGATCCCTGTCTAATATCTGGACCTCATGCCCCTTATTTTCCAATACAGCGGCAAGATAAGCTAAACCAAGCGGTGGCCAATATTGCTTATTTTCATCGATTAAACTCCTGGATTTAGATAATAAAGGATAAATTAAAGTTATTTTCATGCTTTTAAACCTACCTTAGCAGATCTGGCAACCTATCCGGAGTAATGAACATCATATGGCATTTTCTTCTTGGTTAAAGCCACAAAAAAATTTAATGGATGGTATAAAAAACTCATTACTATATTCCTCAAGAAAGCAGTTAACTGCCATTTTTTTAAATAAGACTTTGCCAGCATCAGATGGGCGTTAGAGAATGAAAGGCTCTTTAAAGAACTACGCCGGTCAGTTTTTGGTAAAAAAACAAAGAATTTATTTAATATCTTGGCGATATCATCCTCTTGCACAGCAATATTTCTATGCATATTATTGCCATGAACGCGGTATTTAAACAAATACTCGGGGAGCAATACGACTCTATATCCGAAGGCTATCCTTATCCATAAATCCCAGTCTGCCGCAGTGCTTATTTTCGGATCAAAACCGCCGATATCATTAAATATCTTATTTCTAATCAATGTCCCGCTTGGGGGGCCGATAACATTGCCTATTACTAACAGATCTTCTAAAATATCTTTGGAATTTACCATGCTGCTTTGAACTATTGTCTTGCCCAAGCTATCAATTACATAGAACAACGAATAAACAAGTGCGATGTCCGGAGATCTTTCTATTTCTCTTACCTGTTCTTCTATTTTTCCGGGCAGCCATAAATCATCATAATCCAACAACGCTATAAATTCGCCTGACGAATTCTTAATGCCGTAATTACGGGCAGAAGAAACACCTTTGTTTTCGGTATATAAACATTTTATCCTACTGTCGCCAATAGATACAACGATCTTGGCTGTTTGATCCGTAGAGCCGTCATCAACAACTATAATCTCCAACTCTCTATAGGTCTGACTAATAACACTTTCTATCGATTCTTTGATGAACCTCTGGCCGTTATAACAAGGAATTACTACGCTTACTTTTGGATTCGGCATATAGGTTAAATCCTAAACCATGAAGCAGGAGTTAGTTCTTTTATAAATATATTATCAGTATCCCAATATCGCGGCGCAATCACAGTCTTTGCCGGATTCTGCGCCAGCCATGCCCCCCACCAGCTAAAGCTGCTATTGGCGATAATATGATGTTTACATAAACTCATCAGCCGCAAATCCTCGTGATCTTTAATCCCGTTATTGTGTGTAATGAATTTAACCGGATAGTTAATTACAAAATTTTTCTTAGCCCATTCGGTATCATCCGCAAAAACAAAAAAATATGGGTTTTTGACATTTTCCGCAATTTTTTGCACCGCTAAGCGGTAATAATCTAAAGAACAGGCTCCATGAAATTTCATCGCATCTTCGAATTTCTTCTTCCCATCGACGCTTACACCAAGCAGGCGTCTTAAGTGGACACCGACTGATTCTGATTCCATAATTTTTTGAGCTATTTCCCTGTTTATGGAATCCGGTTCGTCACCCAAAGTGAATTCTTTACGAATAAGCTCGGCGGAATCAATAAAATATTGTTCGTTTTGCCAATACCCATCAATACAAACTTCATCAGGGGTCAATAAGATGTTTGGATCATATCTAAAGCGCTGCTTTAAGGGCTCCTCGACTATGCTGCGCCGGTAATAAGGCTTAAAAAAATAAACGGCACTATAAATGCGCCTTCTTATACCGGATAAATTAAACCTTTTCCTTTCTGCTTCCGAAATAAAACTCTCTGCTATGTTGAAATGATGCAGGACATACTTACTGCCATAACGGTCATTTATATAACTTGAAACTGCATCAAGCTTAAAACTGGTTTTCTTTTTTAAAGCAAGGCTTCTTCCGGCAGCATATTGAAAAAGCTGATTTCCCATACCGCCCTTTAACCTGACAATTACCATAAACAACCCCCATTGCTAAATTTAGTTCATTACCGCTATTTTCTTCCAGGCTTTTTTAAACCTCTGGAATAATTTTTTCGGCTTTATAAGCATATCGAATGAATCATAAAGATGTAATTTAAAATTTTCTTCTCCGAGTATTTTTTTTAGTTTGTTTATCGGCAAAGCTGGTGTCTGTATATTGTATTGTTTTATGGTAAGGTTGGCCTGGTCAAAACCTTCGACTAGATAGCCGTTTTCTTCGCATAAATCCAACATCTGCGTTCCCGGATAAGGGGTGGCAATAGAAATAAACGGACGGAAAACCCCTATTTTTCTGGAAAACCTGAAGCTATCTCTTATTGTTTTCTCGGTTTCTCCCGGAATTCCTACAATAAAAAAAACGCTTATCTCAATACCTAATCTTCTAGCATAATTTATGAGCTGGGGGACAAATTCGAGCTTCAGAGGTTTTTTTATAACCTTGTTTAAAAACTCCTGATTACCCGATTCGATTGCAAAGCTAAGCCTATAACAACCACTTTCTTTCATTTTTTTAATCAATTCTTCATCAATTGAATACAAGGCTATGCCATTAGGAGTATCCCAGGCTATATCAAGATTTTCCTGTACCATAAGGTCACATATTTTACTGGCACGCTCTTTATCATAAGTAAAGTTATCATCTTCGATGCTCATCTCTTCTATACCCAGACTGTCTTTAATATATTTGATTTCGGCGATAACGTTTTCTGGGGAACGCGCCCGGAAATGCCTACCCCACATCTTGTAAGCCGAACAAAATATGCATCGGGCTGGACAACCCCGGGATGTAACTATAGGTGAGAACCGCCGGCGCTTCCTTAGTCCCCCATGACTTAAGCCAGTTGAAAAATATTTTTCCAAAGGCAACAGGTGACGCGCCGGAAAAGGAATAGTGTCGAGGTCTTTTATAAATTCATCCCGGTAATTTATAATTTTGCCACCGCCTCTTTTAAAAGCCAAGCCTTTAAGCGACGCCAGATCACTGCTATCTTCTATTCTTTTGAGCAGCTCCAGGAATGTCACTTCTCCCTCTCCCACGACGGCAAAATCTACGCTTTTATGGTCCAAGGCTTGATCAGGCACTGCTGTAGGATGAGCGCCTCCGACAACCACAGGAATGTCTTTATTCAATTCTTTCACCAGTTGAGCAATACTTGCCACATTATGCCATTGAGAAGTAAACATGCTTGAAATTCCGACTACATTCGGCATAAAATTTTTTATTTCTTCTTTAATCTGTTCAGAGGTAAGCCCTATTTGAAATTTACCGCTGGGAAGCTCCCGAATATTCTGCCACCCTTCAATAAGGGCATCTAATATTTTAACTTGATAGCCGTTTTTTTCCAATACAGCGGCAATATAAGCCAAACCTAAGGGCATATTGGGAGTAAAATCACCGAGCTGGTAAGAGGTTACGGGAGGCTGAATTAATAATATTCGTTCCAATCTATTCATAATTTTAGCTTTTCTTTACTTATAAAACTTACAATATATTCGGCTAATAAACGATACCCCTCATCGCTTTGAAAATGGACATCATCGCTAAAAATAGTCTGGGTAAGTCCATTAAAAGCATTACGTCCGTCGATAAGTAAAACGTTATCTTGTCTTACAAGATCTAAAAGTCCTTGATAAAGCCGGTTATATAACGTTTTTATCACCGGCTCACGGTATTGATAATGCTTAAAGCCGACCTCTGATACGGATTGAGGCTCCTTAAATGCAATAAACGGCTGGAGCACTATAATTCTGAAAGCAGATGCGCCTTTAGCTATACAATTTATGCCCTGCTGGGCGGACAAATAGACGGGTATAGCGTCCATATAATTATCAGCCGAGCCCACACTGATCCGTTCACGTAAACGGTATATACCCTGGATTAATTGCGATTTCATCATTAGGTTAAACAAAGGCGCGAACATGGGCTTTTTTAACAAAAGCTCATACGTCGAATCAAGATAAAATGCTTCTCCTTTTTTCATCCTTAAGCGATGAATTAAATCATTAGCTCCATCCAGCGTGATAATAATATCCGGCTTAAGAGAAACACCCCACAATGCGGCTACGATAAGCTCTTGGCGGCTGTTATAGCCCCCATATGCCCCATTAATTACCTCAAAACTAACGCCGAATTTACGGCTAAACGCGTCCTCTAGTATTTTTTTAGGGAAACTTGCTGCTGTGGATCCACCCAACAATAAAATGCGGTGCGGATGAACGGCCTTTTTATCATCTTCGAGGATATATTTGGTGAGTTCTTTGCTCCAGTCGGAGCCAAACATAACAAACGGCTGGTAGGTAAGATGCTGCGTTCTTTCCGCAAAACCAACAGTTGATGAGCCTCTGGTAAAATACAGGAATAAACGGGCCCCTCCTTCTAAAATTGTCGCGAAAACAACACAAGACAATAAAGCAATCAACAGATTCCGGGAAAAACTAACCTTTTGCTTTCTAGACATAAATTTTATTTATTATTTATACCTTCTGATAAAACGCTCAAAGATTTCTGCAAGCCTGTCCAGTTTCTTTGTCGCCTTAAACGGATGTACCCCTATATAAAAACCGCGGTCATGGATAGCATCTGAACCCGGCAAATTGCCCTGCCGTAATTCCGGATAAAGCTGACATACGGGCTGCCGAGTAAGGTTGCCGGTCACAACCGGGCGAGTTTCGACACCCTCTGCTTCAAGATATGCTAAAAATTCTTCCTTTTTAAAAGGACATTCCGACGAAAGTATAATCGGAAACGCAAACCAAGCACATTCTGCATCCGGAGAAACCTCCATAGATCGCATTAACTTGGTATGTTTTTTTAAATAATCCTGGAAATAGGCTGCATTCTTAATTCGTTCTGCGTTAAATGCAGGCAACCGGTTAAGCTGTTTGATACCAAAAGATGCCTGGAGTTCGGTCGGCCTCACATTGAATCCCCAGTTTAAAAACATATACCTTGGATCAAGGCCTTTTACAGCTTCGGCTTTCATATATTTTGCATT
>Ga0172375_10003858_pt1 | contig 22521 bp, 21 predicted proteins | sample LakKiv1m_FD_114537 | JGI IMG/M metagenome (GOLD analysis project Ga0172375, IMG submission 114537) | Freshwater microbial communities from Kabuno Bay, South-Kivu, Congo - kab_092012_11.1m | ecosystem: Environmental > Aquatic > Freshwater > Lake | place: Democratic Republic of the Congo... | reverse complement strand
GCGTAACAACGCCAAAAATGATAAAATGGTGCGGCAGGGGGATGACTGATCGCTCGAGTTAAATCGGGAGGAAAGTCCGGGCTGCCTAGAGCAAAGGACGGAGGGAAACTTCCGACGGGAAACCGCTGGTGTCTTTGGGCCAAAAGCCCAAAGAACAAAAGGTGAATCGACATCTTTTGAGAGCAACAGAGACGAGCTTTTCTCGCAAGGGAAAAGGTGAAACGGGCAATCCCACTTGGCAGAAACCCACGAAATTGCCGCTATCAGCTTGCTCGGCGAGGCAAGAAGATGGGGTGTTAGATAGATGATCGGTTAAAACAGAATCCGGCTTATGGCCCCCCTGCATAAATATCTGCGTACAGATTAATTTGAGTATCTTAAAACACGTCTCACAATAATCGCAAGAACCATCATGATCGGAACCGCCAAAATTGCGCCTACTATGCCAAAGAATTCACTGCCTATAAGAAGCGCTACAAGAATCGCTAACGGGCTGAAGCCCGAAACTTTTTCCATGATTTTTGGAACAAGCAGATTATTTTCCAGTTGGTGAATTACAATAAAAAGCGGTATAACTCCAATTCCCTTTACGGTAGAATCGCCAAACCCAATTATTGCAGCGATACCTGCAGATATTATTGGCCCGATAATCGGGACTATTTCAAGTAACCCTGAAACAAGCGCCAAAGCTAAAGAGTACTTAACACCTAAAATTTCAAGGCCGATAAAGGCCAAAAGCCCGATGACAAACATTAAGATAAGTTCGCCCTTAACCCAATGGCCTATGTTTGTTTCAATTTCAGTCATTGCGTCAGAAACCTCTTCTTCAAGCTTGTCCGGAAGTATTTCCAAAATCCTCCTTTTTATATTTTCCCAGTCCAGGGACATATACACTGACAAGATAAAAAGACTAAGTAGTGCAGTTATGTTTGAAAATATGGATACGGTTATAGAAATGACTCCGCCGGAAAGCGAGCTGGCTGACGGAAAAAGCCCCGAAAGCGACAAAGACAATCCCTGCGGTAAATTAAGTGACTGTATTATTTGGGATAAGTTTAATATCAGTTTTTGCGATTGTGAGATTACGGGAGGCAATCCGACAGTAAACAAAAAGGCCATAACAAAAACTACTACTGAATAGATAAGCAAAACAGCAACATTTCTGGGTATCAAACGGTTCCACAGTGTAACCCTCATTAAACGCCCAACCAACGGCTCTAAAGCTATAACTAAAAACATTGCAGTTAAAACAGTTCCAAAGATCGGGAATAATCTATAGACTATATAACCGCCCAAAGCAAGCAGTGCAGCTATTAACAAAGTTCTTATTGATATAACAATTTGGTTATTCATAACTTCTCAGCAGATAAGCTTAGAGCATTATATAATTTTTCCTTGTAGGTGTCGTCAGTTATATCAAACCACTTTATAGATTTGTTTTTGTTGAAGTATGTTTTCTGTCTTCTGATATACGCGTGAAGGTCGAATTTGGCGCGCTCGCGGGCTTTAGACTGCTCCAGTTCCCCGTTGATAAAAGCCAAGGCCGATTTGTACACCAACCCCTTAAGCCGCACTGATTTTGAATAGCCGTTTGCATAGAGCCATCTGGTTTCCTCACAAACTGCACCCCACACCAAATCCAACCACTTATCTACCCTTTGGTACAAAATAGAGTTGTCAGCAGTTAAACCATAAAATGCATAGTGTATGTTGAGCGGATACTTTAAGTTCTCGCGGGTAGCCGTGCTTGATAACCGTTCAATCGCACGTATTAATCTCATTCTATTTGATTCGTCAATACTAGTGGAGGTTTCTGTTTTCAACCTCTTATACATACCTCTAAGTTGATCCGTAGAATAAGTCTCCAGCTCGGTTCGCAGTTCAAAGTTGGGAATTGTGTTGGCCGGTTTAATTCTGCCGATGAGTATGTCGATATAAAAACCTGTTCCGCCTACTATGAGAGTAGGCTCGTGCTGGTTTGTTACTTCCGTAATTTTGTTAATGCCGTACAAAGCATAGTCATAAGCCGAAAAAAAAGAATTTGGATCTGTAAGATCGTAGCCCCAAATATCAACCCCATCAACCACCCACATACCGTCCCCTTTTACGCAGTCAACATCTTCAAGAGGCTTTTTTCCCGTTCCTGCATCCATAAACTTGATAACTTGGCGGGAATCCGCAGAGATAATCTGACCTCTGTGTCTTTTACAAAACTCCAATGCACAGGAGGTCTTCCCACTTGATGTGGGGCCAACAATAACAGGGATAATTTTCATAATAACTACTTATATCACACGTTTATCAGTAACCGTAGTCAAGCTGCACCAAACTGGACGTGAGGCCTGTAACCGGCTTATCCAAAGTTCTCTCCAGAGTAGTTAACTGGTACAAAACATCGCTGTCATATTGAACCGCTTCTCCCGGATATTTTGACGACAGATCTTTAAGTCTTCGTTCAAAATTCACACTGCCAAGCGCAGCCAACGTACCTTTAAGTTTTATGGTTTTAAGAGTACCAGCGTTTAATGCGTCTTGAAAAGTCCCGGTGGTATTAAATGGGTCAAAAATAATGTCCCCGTAACTTATAATGGATACTTCTATGTTTGGGGGTGAAAGAATTTCTTTTGGAGAATATTCTGCATTGATTGCCTGCGCGCCGCACTTGCCCTCTATACCGGTGTCCCAGCAACCGTAGCCAACCGAACTTCCAATGTGCACATCTCTGTCGGTTATTATTATTAACTTGCCTATGTTATCAAGATTTTTAAAGCCCGATGGGTTGTCAAATCGTAAGTCATGTTGCTCGTCGCTGTTGTTGTTTGAATAGTATATGACTGCGGGACCGTCTTTGAGCTTGTAGCCATTAACTGCTTGTATTTTTGTGTTTAGATCGTCTGTTTCGTATACTCGATCTTGCAGTTTTGCGTTAAGGTTTGGCAAGTTATGCGCCTCTTTTGGAATCTGCATCTCCGTGCCTGCCAAACTATCAAACCTATAATCACCAAATAACCGATCCTCGGATACATCCAAATCTGTTAGCGGATCCTTGGCCAATGCCAACGCGTACCTTTTAGTGGGTAGGGGTTCGGTAATAAAGTTTGTTTTCTCAATGTCATTTGGATCAAATACCGCGTGGGTAAAAAGGTATCCGCCCATAAAAGGTCTGCCGGCTACAGTGCCTTTGGCAGTATACGGCGTACCCTCGGGCCTCTCAATTAGTGCTCCGTCAAAACCTGCTGATATTCCTTGCGACTTAGTGGTACACATACCAATTTGCATTCCGGGAGCAAAAACGTCTCCGTTTATACTTGTCATCCACTCGGTAATACGCGGAATTGTTCCTATTCTAATGTACGCTTCGTAGGCATCCGGCCCACGGGATAATTCAATATTTAACGGAAGCCTAATGTTATCAACACTTTCCTCAACCTTGGCATACTCACCGTCTTTGTTTGGACCACCGCAGTCAATAAATGGGTCTCTGCACTCTGCTGCCTGAACACAGCCTGTACAAGTTGTAAAAACACCAACTTCGCTTAACCCTGTAAGATTGGCGCCAAATTCTGCTATGCCATCAGACCCGGTATTTCTGCCAAAACCATCGGGCTGACCGTTTGTAGGGGTTACGTCTAAGGTAACCGGTACATTTGGTAATTTTTCTGCACCGGAAGTTGGAGGGGACCCGGCTTCACAATCCAAAGTATCGCTGGTATCTCTTAGCATATGCACCTTAACAAGATAGATCTCATACGGGTCGAGGCGACGGATTTCCGTAAAACAGCCCAGCGAAGAGGTTGTGATAGCTCTAAAACAATATTTTCCCGGGCCATTCAAATCCGCAACTCCAAACGGAGCTGATTTACAATCGGTACCGCTGCCCGGGCACGTTACTGCACTACCGATATTCTCATACTCATCATGGGCACAGCCTATTTCGTTGCCGCTGCCATTATTCGCGGTTTCGTACAAACCAGTCTGGAATTGAAAACCCGCAGGGGCAGAGAGACCCTCGATTTTTAGCGTAAGCACAAAATCGGAAGAATACTCCTGGTCCAAGGTGAGAGTTCCGCCTGCAGCCGCTGTATCCACACTAAATAAAGCCTCGAAGGCACTGCCGTCACTTTTTACTAAATCAGAAAAACCCCCGCTAGTACACCCGTTTGCTGTCTTTACCTTAAGCAAATAATTGCCACGGCCTAGCGAACTACCGGCCATATTTACAGCACACGTTACCACTTCCCCGGTTGTAGAACACGAAAGTCCGTCAGATATGTCTGTATCGTTTTGATCACTTTCCAAAGATTTTTTTAAGACCGTATAGTTATTACCGGAATCCTGCGTATAAAACTCAAACTTAAGTCGGTCGGTCATTTGGTTTTTGTCATCTATCACAACATCAAACGCAACATTTGCACCGGAGTCTGAGCTATAACAAGCCGTAAGACTTGTAGATACAATATCAATAACGTTGCCAACTATTTTAAAGGTTCTGCTGCCGGGAGAAGCTGGATCTCTGTCGTAAGAAATGACTGGGTCGCCGGCGTTCTTAGCTTCTGCAAACCAAGAATAATTGCGTTCTACTGTACTGCAACTTCCGCCACCTGCCGGAACATATTGGTGATTATAGTCGGTGCTTGGTGTTACAATGGGGTTTCCGCTGCCGTCCACTTTTGGAAAAGTTTCTGTAGTGTTGTCATTGAGATAAGTTACCGAAACTCGGTTGTATTCACCGGTTGTTGGACAAGTGTTTGTGTTTATTTTCCAGTTTAGAGAAACTGCAGAAGTATCTGCTGGATAAACCATACCTGTATCCGGAGAAGTAATAGCTACATCGGGAGCACCCTCACAACACTCCTTGGTAAAATTCCAAGTAATGCCGGGGCGTTTGATCTCCACAACCGGATGACAGTTGTTGGTAGTTGCGGTAGAAAGACACACAAAATCTGTGGAACCGGTATCAATACGCCAGGTATGCCGACCGCATGCAAGGGTTGCAAAATCAACTTTAAAACTATTAGCCTGTGGGCCGGGAAGTGTAAACGCAACTCCCTGGTTGATCCAATTTTCTGCTTTGTAGGGTTCGCCATCAAAAACTATTCTCTGAAACTCTTTTGGCCAAACGGTCTTGAGTGTTAAATCGCGCGAAGGCGCCCACCTAAACTCAATTGCTTTAATATTTGCAGTACTCTGAATTACCGCACCATCGTAAGGCGCTACAACAACACCATTTTCTATTTGCAACGGTTTATTGGAAACGTATGTTGGATCGTTTTGCAAAACACACAGCCTGTCTTTATGACCGGCAATGGTACAGTAGGGTGCTTCATCAAACGGCAACCGGGCGCCGTAGCAATCCCTGTCATTTGGGTCAGACGCGTTTGTGCAATTATTGGCGGGGTCGCATTCACTTGGAACGGTTCTGGAACAACCTCCGCTTGAGGGTGCAGTACCAAAAGGGTCCGGGGTATACACACAGCTACAGCGCGACCATTCGTCTGCCCACTCTTTACAAGGCCCACCGGTCATATATTTACATTTTTCTGAACAAGCGTCGCCCTCAAAATCGCATTTTAGGTTGTAATCGTTTTTAGCACAGATTTGACCACCAAGCGGACTTGTTTTGCATGAAACTTTTGTAAGATTATAGGCTCTGCACTGAACACCCTTCGGAACGCACACAAGGTTTGACGCTGCAGCAAAAACACCGTGGATGGACTGGAAATACAAAAGTGCCAGAGCAAGACAACCTGACTTGAAGACGGCAGAATTCTTATGCGGCATTGCACTAATTCTACAGCACTTTGCAATGTCGGCCTACGGGATAACGCGCAATATACGACAATTGTTGCATGTACGCCGAACAGCAACAATTAACAAATGATTTTTACCCCAAACTTCCTCTCCAACTCGCCAAAATGTTTGCCAAATGTAACAATGTGTTTGATTTTGTATTTTTTCATAGCCAGGATTGAGCTTGCATCTACAAAACTAATATCTTTGTTTTTTAAAGTTTCAAAATATTTTTTGGTAATACCGTGCAGGTGTGCATCAATAAATAGTTCTTGTACCCAGGCTTGAAAGAACTTTTGATATTTTACAAATTCTTCTTTTCCTAGCCTTTGACTGAGGATAGTAGCGTATTCTGCATACACAAAACTGCTTATGTACCTATGCTCAACTTCGGATAATACTGTTGTTTGTAACAAAAGAGCTTTGGAATGATTAGAATCTTTATTATTAAATAAAGAAACAATAAAGCTGGTATCTAAAAATACGTCATTGGCCATATAAAATTTTGTTTACATCGCTGGACAAAGTTTCTAAACTCTTGTCATATTTAACAGGATGCTTCTTATGCCATTTTTCCATCTTCTTTTGAAATTCTAAATATGCCTCGTAAAACGTTTTGGGTTTTATTGTTTTCTTAAGTTTCTTCTCGGGAATATACTTCTGCGCATCCTTGTAGCTAATAATCGCTATTTTTATAGCGTCCTTATTTTTGACGGCAACCGGAACATTTGTTTTAACAACGGTGTTAATTATTTTGCTAAAGTTTGCTCGGGCATCGCGAACACTGTATGTTTTTGGTTCGGATATTTTATACTTCATGTACACATGATATAGTTGTGTGTACACAAGATCAATGCTTTTGTTGCAAAATGCACACTGTCACAATTTAGCTTGCCTATAGTATAATGAGCTAAACTCATACAAGAGAAGGGAGATCAGCATGGAGAAAAGAGAAAGCAAGGTGTGGCGAGCCCTGGAATTGATAGCACTTTTTGCAGGATGCGGTGTTATGTGCGCATGCTGCTGGGCTTGGGCATATTTAGACCCCGCCACTGACAAAACCCGTCCCATCATTTTTGTAGGAGAAATTGTTGTGTGGCTAGTTTCATCCGCGGTTATCACACATCTAGCCAACCGCGTGCGACACAACGAAACGCCTCCTCTAAAACGCCTGCTCGGCTTCTTCGCAGCAGGAATTGCAGCGCCGTTGACAGCATGGTTCCTGGTGTGTATGTACGGCAGACAGGTCAAGGAGTTGAAATGAAAACAAAACGGAAGTTTAAGTTAGCCCGATTCTTGGTGGTGCTGTTGGGGGGAAGCATCGTGAGCGTCTTGTTGGCCGTGACCACCAGAATGCTTTACGATGTGGCCGGAATTAAACACGAGGGATTTCCTGTGTTCCTCACGGTCGGATTAGTATGGCTGCTTTGTACCCTGATAATGTGCGTCCTGGACGCTATCATGGTGAAAACGAGCCCCACGGGGGATTCGGTGAGAGACCTCCTGCGCATTGGAGCACTATCACCACTTGCAATCGCGCTCGTTGTGGCGGCAGCGATTGTTGTAGGGCTCGAAAGCGCAGCGGACTGGTTGTATCTCTGTAGCCAACGGCTTCGTGCTACCACTATCACCGTGCCGAAGGGCATCACCAAGCTGCTCGCGCCTTTTTGGTGGCTGAAAACCGTAATCGACGGTGTCTTGGACACGTACCTTTAGACTGGAGTTGAAAATGGATAACACACGAGCAATTAGATTTACCCTGGTGATGGCTTCAGCCGTAGCTACAGGCATATTTTGTTCTGCACCTGCGCTACATTGGTGGAACTGGGTAACCCTTTTTGGATGGATGGGGTGCGGGATATTCGTAGCTTATTACGTAGCAAACGAGGAACCGGAATCCTGGTATCTCCACATTATCGCCGGGGCTGGGGCTCCGCTTATACTGTGTCTTGTTCTTATAAGCGACCCAAGCAAGATGGAACGTATAAAGCGGTTTTTTTCCAAAAAAATCTGACGGGAAGAAATCGTCGAAACTAAACACGGGAAGATTCAACCAAGACCTGGCCGGATCTTCCCCGCTTTTTTTGTATCTTTCCAGACCTTAGTTAAATGCGCACACCTCCATTTTTTCTCTTCACGGGAAACATTGTCTTTGTAGTTTTTTTGCGCAAAGGTGCCTTCTCTTTGTGAATACATTGAAATAAAACACACGTTAAAGCCTAATCGCTTTACAAGTTCCACGGTGTCCATAAACTGTGCTCCGGTTTCACCTGGAAAGCCCACAATTATGTCTGTACCAATTTCAACACCGGATCTAACCTTCCTGATTTTTTCAATGAGTTTAACAAATTGTTCAGCTGTATGTCGTCTATTCATTTTGTGTAAGATTTCGTTGTTACCCGACTGAACTGCTATGTGAATATAATTGCCAATCTTTGGGTGAGCCAACATCCGTACCAAATCGTTTGTAAAATCAAATGGGTTAGATGAAATAAAATCAAGCTTTTTTAAGTCCCCAAGTGTTAGTAGTTTTTTCAGCAAGCCCACAAACGGTAGTTTCTGATCACTTCCGGCGCGTAGTTTAAACTTTACTGATCTCGACAATCCCCACGAATTTACGTTTTGTCCGCACAAAGTAATTTCTGCCACACCGCGCGCCAGTAAATCAGTAACTTCCTTAATTAGTTCCTCTTCGGTACGCGAAACCTCCGCGCCCCTGGCATACGGTACTACGCAATAAGAGCAAAAATTATCACAACCGTTGGAAATATTTACGTACGCGTGTTTTGGATTAATTATCTTAGGGAGAAACTTGTGCCAATTGATATTTTTTGCAGACTTAAGCTCCGCAGGTAAAAACTTTATTTGATCAGAAGTTATGTACAAACTTACCCAAGGAGTTTTATTCTTTAATTTATTAAGATCACTTCGCTTTCGTTCGCCAACTGCACTACCAACCATACAACCGGTCAAAACTATCAACGGGTGCTTTTTGACATTTTTTAACATTTTTCCAAGACCATACACCTTGTCTTCGCTTTTTTGCCGCACCGAGCAGGTATTTATTACCACCAATGCTGCCTTGCTAAAAACATGCGTCATTTCATCAATTTCACGTTTTTGTTTGTTTTTGGGAACAACAAGTTCCTCAAACCCCAAAGCTTCCAAAATACCGGCAATGTTGTTTGAATCAGCAATATTAGCCTGACACCCGTAGGTTTTTATAAAGTATGTCTTAACCACCAAAAATGGATGTTACTCTAGTTTTTAACGAAAGAAAAACTCCTTAGCTATCGATGCAAACTCTGCCGTAGTCTCTCCGTCTATATCAGCCAAGGAGGAAGAAACGGTTAAACCCTGTATGTGTTTAGGAGAAGGCCACAATATCCGCCCCCGATCCTTAGAAAGTGGCTGATTTCCTCCATCCCATGCGCACGTTGGGTAATCCCATAGTTTTGCACTTATTAAAGGGTTGGGAAGTGTAAATATATAATTGGTGCTGGTACAATCACCAGGGGCTTCTTTGTCGTAATCCCATGTTTGGGTTGTTTCTTTCCTTTCTTGCACACTCCAATTGTCAGGAATCGAGACTTCAATATTATAAAAAGGCAGTGACCGCCAATTCCATCAACCCGGCGCAGTATCTATCACCATTAAAGCTATCGCCTTTGTTTCCTTCAGCTACACAACTTTAGTTCAAAAATTTTGTGATAAAAAGCTGTTTAGCAATATCCGCCGCTAGGTCGCTTAGAATTGCAACTGCTTCGTCACCAATGGGTATTTTATAAATTAACTCAATGCACGAGGGAGGGCCAAATGAAACGACTCTACCTTTTGAGTCCAATAATACGCTTGCCAAAGGTATTTGCGGATTTCCGCTCATGTATACCGTCATGTCTAGAGGACTTCCCAGGCAAAAAGACGTTTGACCAATTCGCGAGCTTGAGGATTGGAGGTCATAAGCGTAAATAAGGACGGCATCTTTTTCATAAACAACCCTGCTGTTTCCACTTTTTAGTACTATGCCACCCGCGTCCCCTGCTGGTACACGGCAATCATAAAAGGTGGGTAGTTCTATAGATGCACCAAATGAAGGTAATAAGACGTTGTAACCAGTTCGACTGCATTCACCCGTTGAACCGTCTTGTTTTGTATAGGTACTAATTATTTCTTTTTTCTCTGTTATGGTTGCGTTGACGTCGATATCCTTGGCCTTGTTGGCAGCCACATCGTTATCAGCTTTTACTCCCACCAAGATCTCTTCATCTGTATAAACGAGATCATTTACCGACACGTTTGGTGCAGTCCCATCTGGAACGACCGGCCAAGTGGTCGGCTCAGTGTTAACAACCGGCTTCTCTGGGGTAGCCTTAGTCGAGACTATTGAGTGACGTGTTAATACCAAAAACCCTCCCACCAAAGATACAGCGACAGCGACAATAACAATTAAAAGGGCAGGGTGAATGAATGCTTTTGATCGTCTAATAGTTTTAGACAGCATTAGTAAATTTTACCTTACACCTTCGCCATTGGCTACGTCATCTTTGGGAATGATAAAAATAGGTTTTACATCGTCGGTCAAACCTGTTCCCATAATCATGCCGTTTGACTCCAACCCCATCATTTTTCTGATCGGAATGTTAACTACAAATAGCGTCTTTAATCCAACTAATTCCTCAGGTCTGTACCACATTGCCATTCCTGTTAAAATTTGGCGTTTTCCAAGCTCACCAAAGTCCACCTGTAGCTTAAGCAGTTTTGTTGATCCTTCGATGTTTGAGGCCTCGATAACGGTTCCAACGCGAATATCCACTTTCCAGAAATCATCTACGGTTATTTGTTCTTTCATATTAGTAAGGGTCATATACTTTTAGTCCTTTGATAAAGTCAAAATGCTTTCTGTTCTTTGTGGCTAACTTTAAATTATTTCCTACAGTGGAGGCTGCCACAAAACTATCAATTATGCCCATACCGTGAGTTAGTTTGTACTTAACAAACATGTCTAAAGCTATCTGCTCAATCTTACGGGAAAATCCGTATATTTTATATTTTGAACTGTCTTCAACAATTCCGTCAAACTGCCTCTTGTTCCGCGCACCATTTAGGAGTTCAAAGTAAGTAAGAAGGCAGATATTCCGCTGATCCAGGCTGTTTATAAAATCCACGGCCGGTTTGTAACCCCTGCTCATATCAATGATAATGTTTGTATCTAAAAGGATATTGGAAAGCATAAACTTATTTAAGTTTCTCGGGATAACTTCTATTTTCTTCTCTTTTCCTCATATCATTAACCCACTTCACGGAGTCTTTCATATCCTCTCTGTCTTTCCACATTCCGAATAGATTAGATTTGGTTATATCAAACTTTGTTGCCTTTCTAACTTTCTCTTCGTACTGTTCTACGGGTACTATAACTACCTGGGTCACTCCTCTCTCTGCAATATACACCGCTGTTCCGCTATCCTTAACAAAATTTAGGATCTCGGGTAATTTTTTTCTAGCCTCGGTTCTGTAATATATTTTCTTTTCGGTAGTTTTCATACAAAGATTTTAGCACCGAGTTGTACATATGTACATAATATAATCGCAGCCGGCGGTTGACTAACCCAAGAACCTGATATAATATCTTTCAGCTATGCCTAAAACAAAAAGAACTTGGCAACCCAAGAAATTAAAAAGAGTCCGAAAACACGGGTTTAGATCCAAAATGGAAACACCCGGAGGTAAAAATGTGATCAAAAGACGCAGGGCAAAAGGTAGAAAGAGACTTGCAGTGGCGTACAAAGGCAAGTAACAGGATGCTTAAAAAAGACAACCGTCTCTCCACAAACTTTGAGTTTAACATCACACGCAAATACGGCAAAAGGGTGTCCGGTTATTACTTTACCGCATTCATTTTAAAACCACACAATTATATCGGGCCAACAAAAATTGGCATCGTAACCTCAAACAAATTTCACAAGAACGCTACAGTCAGAAATAAAGTTAAACGCCAGTTTCGGGAGATAATAAGGCTTAACATGGATCTGGTGGGTAAAAACTTATGGTGGGTTATCCTGCCCAGAACCGCAAGTTTAGGAATAGAATATGCAAAAATTCGTACTGACTTTATTGAAACTGTACAAAAAGTATCTCTCCCCAATTAACTTTGGTATCTTTACATGCCGATTTGTGCCGAGTTGCTCTGAGTATACTTACCAGGCTGTTGAGAAATACGGTGTGGTTAAAGGCATTTTGAAAGGGTTTTGGCGTGTGCTAAGATGCAATCCAATAAGTAAAGGCGGGGCAGATCCGCTAACCTAGCCGGTGTTTTTCTTTTTGGCTATGTACCTGTACAATATACCGGTCATGCTCGGATTCATCTGGAACAACATCTTAATAAACCCGATCTTAAACGCACTCGCCGCACTGTATGAATTTACCGGCAACCTTGGCATAGCCCTCATCTTTTTCACCATCTTGATGAAGCTCATCACAATCCCCACCACACTCCCCGCCATGAAAATGGCAAAGAAGCAAAAAGAAATACAGCCGGAGCTAAACAAAATTAAAGAAAAATATAAATACGACAAAAAGAAACAGGCGGAACTGCAAATGGAGCTTTTTAAGAAACATGGTATAAACCCGGCTTCGGGCTGTCTCACAACAATAATAACTCTGTTTCTGATGATTGCCGTTTATAGGGTGGTTGTCATGTTTACAGTCAACGCCGATCTTGGATCATTAAACTCCAGAATATATTTTCCCGCACTTAGATTTGCCTCACTTTCGGAGATCAGAACCAGCTTTACATACCTTAATCTTTCCAAACCCGATCCTTTTTACATTATGCCGGTGCTTGCAGCTTTACTCCAATTCTTAGCCACAAAAATGATGGTGCCCGCTGCCTTGAAAAAGGCCTTGGAAAAAAATGTTAAGCAAACCCCCGAAAAAGAAGATGACATGATGATGGCAATGCAGCAACAAAATCTATACCTGATGCCTTTAATGTTTTTCATGTTTGGTCTTACACTTCCGTCAGGCGCAATGCTGTACATACTTGTTTCAACATTGTTTCAGATTGTGCAGTCCTACTATTTTAACGGCTGGGGCGGACTTGAACCTTGGATTAAAAAGCTTAAGACCTTTGCTTAGTACAGGTTTTGTGCTAAAAAGAATCGTAGAGATTTTAGAAGCAAATTATGAAAAAAGAAGATTCGATAAAAACAATACTAGATAACATGTTTGGCTTTTTACAAGTAGTGCCGTCTGTGGAAATTACCCCGGCAGAAGAAGGCGTTTTTAACGTGGTTGTTGAAGGCAATAACCTCAATGCTCTCATAGGTTTCAGGGGTTACTCTTTGCAGGCCATGGAAGATTTGATTGAGCTGATGCTCTACAGACAGTTCAACGACCACACTACATTGGTACTTGATATAAACGGCTACAAAGCCCAGAGAATAGATAAGATACACGACCTTGCCAGAAAACTTATTGATAAAGTCAGGTTTTTTGAGCGTGATGTAGAAATGCCACCCATGGACCCCTGGGAAAGACGGCAGGTTCATGTTATGGTTACGGAGTACGATGACGTAACAACAGAAAGTATCGGCGAGGGATCAAACAGAAGAGTTGTCTTAAAATCAAAAAAGAAATGAGGGTTAGGAACTAGAATTTATGAAATTATCTTGCCTGCAGGAAAATTTAGCTAAAGCTTTGGGAATAGTTACACGAGCTGTACCTGTAAAAGGACCGCTCCCGATTCTTAGTAATGTGTTAGTTGCCACAGAGAACGGCAGAATAAAACTCGCCGCAACCGACCTTGAGACAACTATTGTGACCTACACAGGCGGTTCCATAGAAGACGAAGGTGCGATTACAGTTCCCGCAAAACTCCTCAAAGAATTTGTAACTAATTTGTCACCAAGCACTCTCGCAGTTCATCTTGCAAATGACATTTTGCATGTAACTTCGGACAAAACAAAATCAAAGTTTAATGGAATAACTGCAAAGGATTATCCGGAACTTCCCAAGTTTTCGCACGAAGGCTCGATAGAAATTGACCCAAAAGTCTTTAGTCACGCCATATCTGTGGTGGCTTTTGCCTCCGGTAATGACGAGAGCAGACCGGTTTTTACAGGCGTATACCTTGATGTTAAAGACGGCAAGATAACCATTGCGGCAACTGACGGTTTTAGGCTGTCGGAAAAAGTAATTGAGGTAAAAGGCCAAAAGAAAGATTTTTCAGTAATTATACCTGCTAAAACTCTTCTTGAAGTTTCCAGAATTTTTTCAAACTCGGAGGAACCAATTAAGTTTGGCCTAAGCGAAAAAGAAAATATGGCTGTATTTTCCTCGGGTGACACATTTATTGCCACTCGCGTTTTGGATGGCCAATATCCTGATTACAAAAGAATTATCCCAACCGAGACATCATTAGCTGTTAATTTTCCATCTGCCGATTTTTTGGAGGCTGTTAAACTCACAAACATTTTTGCAAAAGAGGGCGCCGGCCCTATCAAACTTGTATTTGACCCCGAAGGCAAGATTAAAATTAGCTCTTTATCGGGCGAAACCGGCGAACATGAAAGTAATATCGACGCCGAAGTTGAGGGTCAACTAACCGAAGTAGCGTTTAGCTCCAAATACCTTCTGGATTTCTTAAACAACGTTAAGAGCGAGAAAATGCACTTTCATACAAACGGAAGCTTAACACCCTGCATACTTAAATCGGAAGATCACGGAGATTTTATTCACATCATAATGCCGGTACAGATTTAGCTTTGTTGAAACTTAGCTCTTAGCTACCTACGATCGTTCTTCCGGCGGTTTTGCTTTTAACGGTTCTCCATTTAACGGTCCTTGCGCTTGAGGAACTGTGCGTGTTGGCTGTGCAAAACCTCCGGTAACAGGCTGGTTGGTTTGAGGTGCGGGAGATTGCGGTGGAAATGTTTTGTTTATATCCGGATTTGCAACAAACTGCACTTTTATTTCTGGATTTTTTGGAACATCGGGAATAGGTTTGGGTCTTGGTGTGTGAACAATCTGCTCCTGTACACTTTTCTGCTGAGCAACTTCCTGCAAAACCGAGTTCATAATGTCCTCAGTGCTAGGCCCGGGATTTTCTTCGGCGGGAGGCTCGGGCACAGGTGGCTTGGGCTGAACTTGAGCCGGAGGTGTAACGGCCGGAACAGGAATCTTAGGCCGCGATTCTGGTTGCGAAACTGCAATGGGTTGTGGCGGAGCAACCGGGGTGGGTTGTTGAACAGGCGGAATTTCCTGACGTACCGGAGGAACAGCCGACGATGCTTGATAGTTTTGCTGTACCGGCTGTTGTTGCGGTTTAGGAGCAGGGGTAGAACCCTTAAGACCTTCTAATATATTTTTTTCCAAAAGTGCAGTTACCGCAGCGTTTGGCTTGCCTTGCGCATCCATTGTGGAATAAGAGCTGGCACTGTGTGCGTCCTTAGCCTGGAATTGTTTGTACACCGGCCGTTGCTGTTGTGGTTGTGATTGTTTTTTTAGCTCCATCGTCTGTTGTTGAAGTCGTTTTTCTTCTCTCATCTTAAGCAATTCCTCGGGGTTTGTAGTAATAAGTTTGTGTTCCGCCTCCGAAGCCATAATTTTTATCGCAACGTGGTTTGAACCCGCAAAAAACAGGCCTTCGCCAACATCAGCGGCAAGTAACAAGCGTTTTTCGCCTTCGGACAAATAAAAGGTTTCGGCTACTTTTTCAATGGCGGCCGGATGCTGTTTGAGCAAAACCTGAATGGAGGAGTTTGTAACAATTGCCTTGCCGTATTCTGATGTTAAAAAGTCATCAACATCTTGAGATATTGTAGTAAGACCCAGGTAATATTTTCTGGCTCGTTTGGCAATACCGTAAATAAACCTGGCACTGTCTTCGTTTTGCATCAGATACCAAGCTTCTTCAACAACCAGAATACGTTTTCTAAGATCGCGCCTTATCGTTGTCCAGATAAAATCCAAAATGATGTAAAAAGCAATTGGTCGTAGAGCTTCTTCCAAATGTTTTGTAGAAAATACCGTCATCTTACTTGTCAGATTTATATTGGACTGTGAATCAAAAATACCTGTCATCGACCCTTTGATAAACTTTTCAAGTCTTTCTGCCATACCGCGCGCTTCGGGTTCATCCGAGCCAACAAGAACTTTGTACAGATCCTCCATAACAGGAGGTTCTCTTGTGGCCTGTGTATCAGGATCCGTGGTAATACCTTTAATTCTGTAAGTTTCGATTAGCGCTCTATCCAAAATCGCTTCTTCGGTAGGGGTCATGCCGCCAAGCATTAACTTTAGCAACGTAATTAGTGAAATTAACTTTTGGCCTAGTTCATTTTCACCTTCCACAACAATACCTGCAAGGTCAAAAGGGTTTATTTTGGAAGGCGAGTTGGCTGAAAAGTCTATGTAGTTTCCGCCCACAACTTGGCACAAGGCTTTGTACTCTTCTTCAGGGTCTATTACCAATACTTCTGCTCCAAAAACTATGTGCCGCAATGCCTCAAGTTTTACAAAGTAGGATTTGCCTGAACCTGATTTTGCAAAAACGACGGAGTTAGCATTTTCAAGTGAGAATCTCTCAAAGATAACAAGCGAACCGTTGTGTCGGTTTATACCGTACATGATACCGTCCTCCATCGTCAGGTCGGATGAAGTAAACGGAAAAGTTGTGGCCAAACTTGTTGTATCCATGTTTCTCGTGACAAGAAGCTTGTCTATGCCGGCCGGTACTGTTGACTGAAAAGCTTCTTCCATTTGCAACGATGAGGTTTTAGAAATAAGCAAAAGCGAACCCAAAGTAGATTCCAGTTTGGATGTTATGTTATTTAACTCTTCCATTGTTTCGGCCGGAACGGTGATATAAAAAGAAAATTGAAAATATTTCTCAACACCCTTTACAAGTTGTTCTTGTAAGGAATTTGCGTCCTCCAACGCCGCGTTAACAACAGGATCTGCAATTCTGCCTTTTTCACGTGTTGACATTACAGTTGCTTCAAGCTCTGTGATTTTTCTGCGGAGATCGTCCAAAATTACTTTGGATTTGACCGGATAGTAAAACATTGAGATGTCCAGCGAATGATCAAAGTTAATTAAAGGTGATAACCAGTTTGCACCCACAAATCTTGGATAACCCGAAACAAATAAAGTTCTATAAAACAGTGTTCCAACTCGGATGGTACTAAAATCGATTTCTATTGCAGCAGGAGCGATGATATCTCGAACATTTATCATCCCTTCGGCAAGAACCTGCGCCGGCGACTTACCCGGGGTAGCTGCGTTAGCTACTGTATCGGGCGCAACCGAGAAGCCGGATCCCGACATGCCGGTAGGCGTTTGTGCCTCTGCCGGACTTTTATTAAAAAGAGAAAATAAATTTAGTTTGCTCATTCTTCTATTATTGCCGGATTTACAATCGCGGTCTTGTAATCATCTACATTTGTTCTTATCCTTTGCCCGTGAACCGTGCTTGGGTTATAAACGTCAAAATAGAGTTCCACAATTTCCTGTGTCATCAGCTGTCTTGCACGAACGCCAATTCTATTAAATTCCTTGATCACGTGATCAATCTTGGGAAAGAGCTCTACAGTTCCTTCTTTTAGTACCGCATCGGAATCAAAGGAGGTTCGCTTGTTTTGGGCCCCCATCAACCTAAAAACCCAATCAAAAGGTCCGGAGCCGGGTCTGGCTTCATTGCTGCCGCCTGTCGGTACGACAACATAAAATCTTTTGTCTAAAACATCGTTGTTTTGAATAACTTCCTGAATAAATTTTCTATAAGATTCGGCCTGGTGTTTTAACAACGTATCAGTAAGTTTGTTTTCGATGCGCTGAACTTTTTCGATATATTTTGTAATATCCAGGCGCTTAGATCTAATAACAATTTGAATCGGAAACGTAATAGAGTTTAGTAGCATTGAAAAGGCTGCGATAATTGCGTCTTGTTCTATCTCGGAAAGAAGGTCAAAGTTTACAGCGTTTGTTTGTAGAACGGCACAAACTGTACCGTTTTTTAGAATAACAAAATTATCCTTTACATCGTAAACGTCCAGATGCTCCTGAGTTGTAGCTGTTATTCTTGGTGCTGACATCTTTTTAGCTCCTTCCGATAACCTCCATGGACGGAATCACTTGTCCATTTGCTTCAATAGAAATTATATCAAAGGTTAGGCCCAATTCATTCATTGCACTTACTTCCAAAGTATATTTACCGTTAACAAGCGGGGTCGTGGTGATAAACTGACCCAACTTATTGGTTTTAAAAGCACGGACCGGATCGCCCTTTGGGTTTTTGATGATCATCAGCACATTTTCCAAAGTCTTGCCGCTTGGATCCTTGAGCACACCTGTGATAACGTTTGGTTTAATTGATAGGAATTGTGACATTTGTGCTGCTTTAACAGGCGCTGCCTGCGATTGATTGCCGGGCGTTGGCACCGTAACAAGTTCTTCCATAGAAGGAATTCTTCGTTCAGGCAAAACTGCACGTTCCGGAGCAGGAACATTAGCCATACTTTCTATTAGCGCCTGTTTAGTGTTCAGTTGATTTTGAAGTGCTGACAGTTTTCTTTCCAGGTCTTCGATTTTTGCGGGGCCTGCTTGAGCAGCCGTTGCCAAAGCCGCTGAAGTTTTTACAGAAGAAGGTTTTTGACCAAGTTCGTTTTCTTTTATTTGCTCCAGCAATTGCTGAAGTTTTGCTGCCTTATCCCTAATATCTTCCTCCATATTTATGTCCGGTTTTAGTTGCAAACGCGATCCGTCTTGCCGGGAAGGTAGCTGTAGAGTTCCGTGCAAGTTAGGCAACAACCGCGAAAATTTTCGTCCCGAGTGCATATCGGGAGTCATGGGCGACATAAATCTGATGTCACGTTCTGGGCGTTTTTCACGCATGATCTTGCCAAGTTCGGGCTTGGGTTTCACAATTACAACAACCGGTTTTTGTACCGGCTGCGGTCTGGCCGGGGGTTTGGGAACAGAAATCGGTTCCGGCTCAGGTTGGCTTTGTACCGGCGGGATAACCGACGGTTCGGGCTGAACCAAAACCGGTGGTTGTGGCTCCAAATGTTCGGGGCTGGGAACAGGGGAAACTGTTACCGGTATCTCGATCGGCAAAGGTTCTTCTTTTTTGGCCTCGGGTAACTCAATAATAGGCTCAGGTTTTGTCACCAAAGGCTCCTCCGGCTCTTCTTCCAATGGCTGAAATTCCGGACTTGGTACAACTTCTGTGATCTCGGGCTCTTCAACAGCTACCGCCACATTTGCAGCCGGAGGTGTCGCCGAAGGTGTCGCCGAAGGCGATAAAGACATATCATAATCAGGAAGTGTTGCCGAGATGCGGCGGATTTTTTCTATATATTCTTGTTCAGGAATATCCAACGGATCTACGACTACTTCACGACCCTCCTGAAATCTTAAATACTCCTCAAGTTGACGTCTGCTGGAAGTCGGGGCCAAAGTTATCATTTCCTGCTTTACTACATCCAAGTTATCGTGCAGAAAAAACGAGGGTAACGAAGCTTCTTTTTTCCAAATCATTTGCGTAGGAGAATAAACAGCCTTAATGAAACTAACTATCCATACATCCAAACCCCGCTCTTCAATAGGAATAAATGCCAGCCCGATCCCAAGTCCGCAGAGTAAAATGAACAAGGGAATTTTAAAAATGCCCGTCGGTGTGATGGTTACAACATACGCAAGGCCGCCAAAAGTACACAAGTATGCGAACTGGCGCATCGTTAGATCACCGATCAGTTTAAATTCCACATCCATTATGTTCTGTGGAACCGCATGCTGCGTATTTGATTGAATAGAGTCAGTTATCGGCATTGTTCTTTTCTATTTTGCTTGCGACACGGGGAGGTGTCAACATCAATTTAACCCCAGGGTATATCTAAGATCCTGTGATAGTATGCCCATATTTTCTACGGACGTTGCATTTTGTATCAGGTTGCTGCTGCGCTCTACAATTGACATACCAAACGGGGTGTTTAGCCTAAAGACGTACTCGTCATCCGTTGTACCGGGTTGTTTTTGCCAAAGAAGCGAGTATGTTTTCATATCCTTTGTAATTGAAAGGGCCGGCGGCAGGTCGTAGGATAAAACCAAAGTTAAGTATTGTTTTGGCTCTAGCTTAAACGTAGTTTCAAAAGAAGTGTACTTGCCTTCTTTTGCAACACCTATTCGATCAGTAATATCAAGTGAGGTATTGTCGGCATAAATAAATTTAGCCCCGGTCAATTTTGATCCATCTTGCGTAAGGACACGAACATAATCTGTATAAGGGCCTCCCGGCCACGCAGAGCTTTCTCCGGTATGTTTAAACTCCATGGCAAGACTGGCACGCAACAAACCGTCTCTTGTGATCGAGTCAACCGTATAAGAATATTTATTTTTAACGTAGAAATTGGCTTTAGTACCACCCAAATTGGCATTTACTATATAAAGATAATCGCCGTTAGTTTCGCGTAAACTACCGTCCCAATTTCGCTCTTTAAGAAACGCGTTTAACGAACCGTTGTTGGAGTAAAACATCAGATGCCTTTGATTAAACGAATCTTCAATTTCTGCTAACAAGAGCGGAATCTTATCCTGCGGTGTAGCAAATAGTTTTTCCATCAGCTTTGTTCCAAGCAATGTGAGAAATGATCTTTTTTGCGATGAGCCATCCTGGTAGTTAAAGTCGCTGTGGTATTGCGTGCGTTCATAAAGGTTATCGGCGTTAATCTCTTCCTCGTACGCAGCCATAAAAATCGGTCCCGTTACTTTTAACAGATCTTTGGCAAAGTTCAGATCCAATGCAATATAGCCGTCAACTACTTCGCCGGTTACACGATAGTAAAGCTCGTCAAAAGCCGCCGCAGATTTGGGAAAATCCGGGTTCCAGTTGGCATTTCTCAAATACGTTTTGCTTTCTTTCAGCAGCTCGGCAACGGGAAGCGGCGGCGCAATCTCGATGCCACGAACATCGATCTGCCCATCAGGATTATAAATGTCGTCTATCACAAGATCCTGAAGTTTTCCGCCCTTAAATTTTAAAATACCATACGAACCTATAAACCCGCCTGTCGGTCGAATTTCGTTTGAGTTTTGGAACCATATTAAATATTTCTTCTCACTTGTAGCTCCCAACATTGTTGGCATCTCGGCCACAAGAGCGGACCCAAGTTCCAAACCCGAATCAAGTTTCTCAAGCGCCTTGCCGTAGTTCTGCACAGTGCCCTGGTACTTCTTTGGTATGACACTTGAATCGACACCTTTGTAATCAGCGATCGCAAGTTTTATTGAGTTTCTGGCACTCATAATTGAAAACTTGGCGCCATCAAAATAGTTGGGTTCCATTACTTTCTCGGTATCAGGTCTGATTATTTCCCAGAGCGACTGCATGGGTTTTACAACAGCTGCAAGATCATCCCCTGCCTTTGAAAAACTCATTACGGACGTAAATAATCTATACGCCGACGCATACTCCTGTCTTTTACCTGTGAGTTTAAAAAGCCATTTAACTTTCACCAGGTAAAACCTTGCCTGAGAAAACTTTTTATTTACTGTCTGGAGGTCTGTCTTTAAAACATCCGGGTTCATTACATCACCCGAACTTTGAAGTGTTGTTAAGATATCACCGCCATCTTTAATATTCTTAGCTATGCTGTAGAGCGGAAAAATGATAAATGTTGCGACAGCTGCAACCAATACAGCTACGGCGCTTAACATCGGCATTGTTCTTGGCGATGCCACGCTACCCCCCGCCGGACTAGTTGGTACTTTGGGTATTTTTGGCAATCTTGAACCAAGATTATGAAGTAAATCGAGAACAATTTTTAAATAATTTTTCTTAAGAAAAGGGGGCAGATCCCTCCTCATGATCACGTCTTTTTGAGGTATTGCCCTTGGAGGCTGAAACTGCGACCTCATTTCCACATTGCGCGGAGGAGTGTTTAGTTGCCTGTCGGAAACGGGTTCCTGGTTTGGTACTACAGACCTAACAGACGCTACGCGAGTATCTTCTTGTTGAGCCTGCTGGGAAGGAGGAAATTTGCTCAATACAGCCCGTGCAATTATGTCTGCCGGATTCAGATTTTCGTAATCTGCTGCCCGGCCGTTTGGTTCTTTGAGCTGCACGGGGCTAGTCTGCATTATGGGACGCCTAGCTGGTTGGACTTGCGAAATTGGCTGAAGAGGCGGCAACGTGCTTGTGTGTTTTTGCGACTGTGTCGGGATAGTAATATCGGCTATTGTCGATGTGGTTGAAGACATAGGTGTCTTCTGAATAAACTTTGCGGGTTTAAATGCGTTCTGGTTTATTGAATAGCCAAACCACTCAAGTGTTCTAATAACACCCTCTTTTAGATTTGTTCTAGGTTCCCAGTTTAGATCACCCAAATTATAGGTATCCGGAACCCTTAGGTTTGGTTTGGCTTCAGTTGAGAGTTTGGAAAATTCTACATTTATTTCAGCATCAGCCAAACTTTTTATCAGATAAGCGGCTTCTAGGACAGACGTAGGTTCTTTACCCACCAAAGAATAAATATTGCCGCTTGTGACAGAATTAAACAAAGCTTTGAGAATACCAGCCACCGCGTCGTCAATAAACAGATAGTATTCTTTATCGGTGCCGTCGCCTTGAACAGTAATATCTCGTCTTTCAATCAAATCCCGCATAAAACTCCCTATGGAACCCGTTGAATCGAGGTTCATGTTTGGACCGTAGACTTCCGGCATTCGTACAATTCG
>Ga0172375_10003857_pt1 | contig 22523 bp, 20 predicted proteins | sample LakKiv1m_FD_114537 | JGI IMG/M metagenome (GOLD analysis project Ga0172375, IMG submission 114537) | Freshwater microbial communities from Kabuno Bay, South-Kivu, Congo - kab_092012_11.1m | ecosystem: Environmental > Aquatic > Freshwater > Lake | place: Democratic Republic of the Congo... | reverse complement strand
TATTTACCCAAAATGACGCAATTGGATTGACCGCGCGTAGACGGCGGCGCCCCAGTACACGCGCTATCGCTGCCATCATTGTTAACATTCGCCACGTCCGAATATTGCTGCTGCAGGAAGGCCCCCAACGACGACACGCTATCGCGATACCTTTGGATATTTATGGCATTGCCCGTGCCTACCAGAATCGACATTACCAACACTCCTGAAATAGCCAAGAAAAGCATGGTCTCGACTATTGTAAAACCGGTTTGTTTTAGAGGCTTCATTTGTTCATCATTATAACATAAGCAAAATAGACTAGATAACCATTTATAGAAAATAACCTACATAAAGGTTTATCAAATAGTCTCCGGCAAGCCCGGCAATCACAAACCCAGTAATTAACAGCGGTCCGAATGGAACATGCGAGTTCATCTTTTGCTTTTTTGTAATCAATCCTGGGATAACTACTATGCAACCTATCAAGTTAGCAGCAAACAACGCGATAAAAGCTAACCGCCAGTCTGCTAGCAAAAGCCCTAGGCCAAGGCCTAACACCGGGTCGGCAAAACCTATCCACTTCCCTTTTGAAATAAAGTATACTGCAAAATACAATCCACTCAGTATCAGCACTGAGCCGAGCAAGTTATATATAGCATCCACCTTGTTGGGGTTATTTAATACAACCAAGACAGCGCTTACTACCCCAATACCTATTAAGGTATAGTTAGTCTTTTCATCCATAAGCAACCATTTAATATCGTATGCGAACAAAATCGCCAAAGGAACACCGGCGGCCAACCACAAAATTAACCGTGCGATCTCTAGCCAGTCCACTAATGGATATGGCCAAAATGCATATGACAATATGAAATAAGCGACCATGCCCAGTTCTATTAGAGGCTCGAGATAACCAATTGGTTTATGGCATTTTCGACATTTGCCGCGCGATAGCAACCAACTAAGTAATGGTATTAAATCATACCATTTTAGCCTATAGGAACAATGTAGGCAGACTGAATGATCATTGGTGCTAAGAAGCGATTTTTTGGTTAGCTTTTTTAGGCTATCGTATTCTTCGTTATCAATCTTTTCACCGTTTTCCTTGTCACGAGCCAATTGTCTGGCGCGCAGTCGCCACATAATAGCACCCGAGAAACTACCTAAACTTAACCCAAGAAGCACCAAGACTATATATATAGTTATTTGTTCCATGTAAACAATCATAACAGGTTATGCCTATTATTGCATAAAAAAGAGGCCGATATGACCTCTTTCTGATAGTAACGAAATACTTTAGTTCACCTGACAATAGTAAGCTCCGCCACCATCCTCAAGTTTAGTAACGACCGTGTATTGTCGCGCCGAGCCCTTTAACAACTCTTGCTTTGTTGTACTACTATCACCACAGGTAGTGCTTTGACTCACGACAACAACCCCTTCATCTGGTGAAATATCCCTAGGACCAGCATCCCCTACCATTACACTAGAGGTGTTGTCTGATACATTCTCTACATAACTCTGGATAGTAGATGTTGTAGGAAACTCCCCACGGTTATTGCCAGTATATGTAGAGACTGCAGATGACACTACGCTTACATCATTCTTGCGTGCTGTGTCGCGCTGACCTCTCTGAAGAGCTGGCAAAGCGATGAACACCATCAAGAATATCAATCCGGCAATTGCCAAGACTAACACGACCTCGATAATCGTAAAGCCCTTTTCTTTTCGTTGAATTTTCATTTTTCCCACCTTTCCTGTTGAATGGTTTTTGTGCTTGGCGTGCCGCGCACGCTTATGCTTAAATTTATATTACTCTAATGTATTTTTATTGTCTAGACATTTATTCCGTTCACTAAACTATAAATCGGCAACAAGATGGCAGCGACCATGCCACCTGCTACTATAGCTAAAACAACCATCAAAACTGGCTCGATCGAGGTTGACAGGGTTTTAATCTCTTCATCCAGTTCATTTTCGTACACCGTTGCAACCTTGCCCATCATTTCATCAATTCGACCCGACTGTTCGCCTATTTTTATCATTTGCGGAACTAGTGGCAATATATATTCCTCGGGCTGCAAAGCGGCCGATAATGCCTTACCACCCTTGACCTTTTCGGCTGCGCGCAAAATACTGTCAGCTATTATCTTGTTATTAACGGCCTTGGCAGTCAAGCCAAGCATATCCAGCATGCTGACACCGGTGCTCAGCAAAGTCTGCCCGGTACGAGCAAAACGCGCCATATATAGTTTTCTGAACATTACCCCAAAAATTGGAAAATTCAATTTCAGGGTGTCCTTGGTCTTGATTCCGTTATCGGTTTTTAGATACTGTATCAGGAAGTAAGTGCCGATTCCCACGACTATTAATATAAGCCACCAAAAATTGATAAAGATATCAGCAGCACCGACCATTATCTTGGTTATGAACGGTAAGGTTTGTTTCAGATCTTTGTATAACTTTTCAACTTGCGGTACGACAGTGAACAACATAAAGGCCATGACACCGAATATGACGACTAGAACAATTATCGGATAAGTTAATGCTCCTCTGATTTTACTCATTACGGCGGCGTCTTTTTCCTGCTGATCGGCAATTCTCATCAGCGATTCGTCCAAGGTACCGGAAAGCTCACCGGCGCCAACCAGCGCCAAAAATACCGCGTCAAACACTTCGGGGTGTTTCGCGAACGAGTCGGAAAGCGATTTGCCGCCTTCGACAGAGGCTGTAACCTCACCAATAATCGACTGTAGACGTTTGTTCTCGGTTTGTTCCATCGCGGTAGTTAAGCTCTGCGCCAGCGGCAATCCTGCACCTATTAGCGTTGCCAGTTGTCGCGTAAAAACGACTTTATCCTTGGTGGTTATCCTACCGGTCAAGCGCGCAATTGGATTATCGTAATCATTCTGCTCTTTGATATCAAGCGGAGTAAAACCTTGCTCGATCAGCAGCTTGGCAGCAGCGGATTCCGAATCAGCCTGAACCGTCGCCTTGGTGACTTTGTTCGTAGCCTGATCGCGCGCTTCGTATGTGAATTTTTTCATCGCGTTAGAAACCTCCCCTTATTTCTACAGTATCCTGAAAGTAAGCGTGGACCAAGCTATTTGAGTAGTTTCTAACGTGATTCATTAATTGACTAACCCCTCATCAACCTTTCGAACTCAACCAAATCAACAGCGACGGCATAGGCATTGTCGTATGTGACCGTTCCGTTTTGAACCAAGCCGACTAGGGTTCTATCCATAGTTTGCATACCTTGATCGGCGCCAGTCTGAATGACGGCGTCCAACTGGTGTGATTTACCTTCGCGAATTATATTACGGACGGCCGGATTAGTTACCAGGATTTCAGCGGACACGACGCGCCCGCCACCAATTGCTGGAATCAGGCGTTGAGAGCAGATTGCCATTAGGATATTAGACAACTGCGCACGGATTTGCGGTTGCTGATGTGGTGGGAAAACGTCAATCATACGATCAATCGATTGTGATGCGCTGTTAGTATGAAGTGTCGCAAAGACAAGGTGGCCAGTTTCGGCAATAGTAATGGCAGCACTAATAGTTTCTAGGTCACGCATTTCACCGATTAGAACTACGTCTGGATCCTGACGCAAGCTGGAGCGCAAGGCGGCACTAAAACTGTAGGTATCGTAATGAACCTCGCGTTGAACCACGGCCGATTTTTTGGACTTGTGAGTAAACTCAATCGGATCCTCAATCGTGATAATATGATGCGAGCGTTCGCTGTTAATTTTGTCGACCAAAGCGGCCAATGTCGTAGATTTACCACTGCCGGTCGGGCCGGTAATCAGGACTAGCCCCCTTGGATAGTTCGCAAAGCTCATGACGACACTTGGCAGCCCAAGCTCGGTAACCGATTTGATTTCATTCGGAATTAAACGCAGCGCAGCAGCCAAGTTGCCCCGTTCATGGAAGGCGTTGACACGAAAGCGACCCAGGGTGCCAAAGGCAAAGCTAAAGTCAAACTCTTTGTCCTTTAACAGTATCTGGCGTTGGTCTTGGTCTAGGATAGCAAAAATTAATGATTCAACCGTTTGTTCATCCAAGGCATCGTAGCCCATTATCGGGACAAGGACGCCGTCAACACGAAGCATTGGAGGCAGGCTGACCTGCAGGTGTAAGTCGGAAGCTTTCTTTTTAACAACTTCTTCCAGTAATACTTCTATTTTTAGTTCTTGGTTGTTCATCCTTCCACCCTTCCTTTATGCGGTATCCGATGTTACGCGGTTAACTTCCTCGATGGTTGTTATTCCCTGCAAGGCCTTTAGATAACCGTCTTGACGCATGGTTACCATACCTTGCTCTTGCGCCTTGCGCTGTATTTCAGCGCTGGTCGCATGAGATACTATCAAGGCCTGAATCTCTTCGGTTACATCCATAACTTCATATAGACCGGCTCTGCCGCTATATCCCTTATTAGAAGACCCCGGCGTTTCTATGCCTCTGACTAAAGTATAAGCGCTTTGGCCTGCTAGGGGCAAGTCTTTATAGCCTAAATCCTGTGCAATTCTGGCGACGTCCTCTTTTGTCTTCGGTAGCAAGTGCCCGACGGTCGTTAAAATATTTTGCGTTTCGACGGGATTTGATTGATAAGTCTCTCGTTTTTTACCAATTCGGCGAACTAAACGCTGCCCGATAATAGTATTGACCGTGCTGGCGATGAGAAAAGGCTCGATTTTCATATCCAATAAACGCGGTAACACACCGGCGGCGCTGTTGGTGTGAAGCGTACTAAACACCAGGTGACCGGTCAGGGCAGCTTGAACCGCCAGGCTGGCCGTTTCGCTGTCACGAATCTCGCCTACCATTACAACATTAGGGTCTTGGCGTAAAATCGAGCGCAGACCGGTTGCAAAAGTCAGACCGACATCCGGGTTAACTTGGATCTGATTGACGCCCTCCATTTTGTATTCAACCGGGTCTTCTAATGTAACGATATTTATCGTGTCGTTTTTTATCTCTTTTATTAGCGCGTAAAGACTGGTGGTTTTACCACTACCAGTAGGCCCAGATGTCAAAATCATACCGTTGGGTTCGTGAATACCTTTTCGAATGGCCCTAAGCGCCCTGCCAGTATAGCCCATCTCTTCTATATTGAAACTATCACCCGATTTGTCGAGCAAGCGTATGACGACCTGCTCGCCCCATATAACCGGGCTAATCGCAATACGAAGGTCCACTTCTTTGTCACCGATTTTTAGGGTAAATTGTCCGTCCTGAGGTGTTCTATGTTCATCAATTTTCAAATTGGATAAAATTTTTATTCGGCTGACAAGTGCCGGTTCTATGCTTTTGGGCAGCTGCATAATCTCGCGAAGCATACCGTCAATACGGCATCGTATTTTGAGAGAGGTCTCTAATGGCTCTATGTGCACATCGCTGGCCTTGGATTTCATTGCGTATTCCAGAATCGTACTGAGCGCCTTACTGATTGGTGAATCTTGAACAATAGTTTTTACACCCTTGTCGACCTCTTGGCTGGCCTCAATTTGGCTGGCCTCGGCGGCCTCGCCGACACTGGAAAGGTCTGTCTTGTACTGGTCCAGCACATGCCGAACACCGACTTCTGAGGCCATAAAGACCTTGAGCGGCCTTTCTATGCGACTAGCTAAGTAGTCAACCGCTTGGACATTATTGGCATCGATCATCGCGACAGCCAAACGGTTTTGCACCTCGGCAAGCGGCACGGCCATGAATCGCTCGGCGATATCTTGTGGCAGCAGACCGAGGATATTCTGGTCAATAACGCTGCTTGTCAGATTCACATAAGGTACGCCCGAGACCTGAGCCGTGGCATGAGTCAACAGTTCGTCGTCAACGATTCCCCTCTCGGTTAGCAAACTTAGAAGGGGTTTGTTGACTTGAACCGCGGCTTGCTTGACATCATTGATGACGCTTTCGCTAACCAGACCCTCACTAATAAGAAGGCTGACGAGTTTTGATTGCATATCAGCAGTCATCAAAGCCATAAGTCAGCTCCTATTGACTACCGTTAGTAGTATCTGTTTCGGTCGTACCCTTGATCTGAACCTGAACCGCAGGGTTGATGGCATTGGTGTTGAAAATATCAGAACTAGGTTCTTCGATTTTATAGCTGATTGGATCAACTGTTTTTACTTTGGCGCTCGCTGAATACACATCACCGAATATACTTTTGGCAACAAAATAAGAAATCAGCACACTAATAGAGGCTATAAGTACAATCATTGCTATGTCAGTTTTTTTCATCCCGTTAGAAATCTCCTACCATAACAATAAAATTATAAATATGCCCGTGTTTTATATTATTCATACAGTTTCTAACAGGATTCATTGCTTGATTACCTTGTCCTTTAGTTTTACGTCAACGGCAGGCTCGTAAAATGCTCGCCCGTTTACGGTCATAAGTAGCGAATCATTCTGGTTTTCGATTTTTAGTGAAGTGACGTCAATCGTTCTGATCGAGCGTTCCAGGTTAACCAGCACTTCCTTTAGAGCTGTCTGGTCACCGCTTACGGAAAACTTGAACGTAATCTCGTTTTGGCCGTTGTCAGTAGCCGACACATCCGTTACACTGCCATTGGTATCCAAGGACTCGATTCCTGCGACCGGATCAACTTGTAGTGAGTTAAGCGTTAGGCCGTTGATACCCGCAAGTAGTTTGTTTTGCAGTGATGCGCCAAGTGCTAATGAGTTGGCATCCGACGGCAAAGCATCCAGGATTACCTGTACGGGTTGGTCGTCCGGCTTGGCTTTTGAATCTATCAAGGCCTGGTTGGTATCCAGTATGCGGACTTGCTGTTTTAGCGCCTCGACATTGTCGTTATTCTTGTCCAGGGTCGAAATAGTATGCTGTTTTTCTATGAGAACCCTTTCGTTAAAGAACAGCATTTGTGCCAAGAATATCGTCAAAACCAAGCATATTCCGAAAATCACCGACACGCCGGCAACCCAAAGGAACATGGTCTTATTCGCAAGTGCAATTTGCGTTCTTTTCCTTATGGCTGTGTTTTTTTGTTGCATGTTATTGACCCCCCGAACTGCCATTGGCCCAGATACTCTTTGGAACACCTAGATACGAGTCGGTAGCGTTGCCGCTGGCAGTGATAACAATCGATACATTCTTTGACTGAGGTGAAAACAACTCCGGAGCATAAACGAAACTAAGCGTGAATTTTAGCACTTTCTTGCCTGATGAGTCCTCACCGTAGGTGGTGTTAGTTGTGCTGATATCGCTTGCCAGGGTCTTGTTTTGGGTTTCGCTTGACCCGTCGGAATTGTATTTCACTTTTGCGCCGGCGATGGTCTTTTTAAATACCTCCAGTGCAGCATAGCTGTTGGCTGCCTGGCCGTTAATCGTAATCGTGCTTGTATCCGAATCAATCGTCAAATCCGATACCTGAATGTCGTTAGGCGCCGGCGGAATTATAGCGTTTAACAAATCGAACATTCGCGAATCCACTTTTTTATTGTCGTTCAGTGTCGATATCTTGGTTAATTGGTTTTGAATCGTCAAAGTCTTGGAAAGGTCCGTAGTATTCAGATATTTCTCGCTGCTGCTTTTTATACTTTGGTCGGCCAAGAAGTTTCGACCGGCCTGAACGACGAATATATAAAACGCCAATAATGCAACCACCCCGATTGATATGATGCCTACTATGATAGCCCCGGCGATAACCTGAGAGCGAACTTTTTGAGCACGGATATACTCTTGCTTGACGTCGGGAACAAGATTAATTTCAATCATTTCAAATTCTTTCTCTGCGCGAGGCCAATTACCGTTGCAAATTCAGACGCGATAGCTGATAGTTGCTGTTGATCAGATTGTGATACGCGGACTTTCTGCCATGGGTTAGCAACCGACGAAGCTACTCCGGTTTTAGCAGTAATATATTCACCAAACTGTGGGATTACAGCCGAAAAACCGGACAGTAGGATCCCCCCGACTGGCGTATTTGGATATCGAGTCTGGAAAAACTTGATGGATTTGACCAACTCAGCGGCAAAATTATCCAGGGTGCTCTCGATTGCGCGATAGACTTGACCCTCTAGTCTGTCAGGAGCCAGCCCAAACTTTAATATAAACTGTCTAGCCTGGTCGTCTTGGACGTTTAAGTTCTGAACGGCCGCCTTTACCAGCGATTTTATTCCAGTTGGTATAGTCCTAACTAGACGCGGTGTATCACCGTAAGTAATCGCTAGGTCTGTCGATAATTCACCCATATCAATAATCAGGCGTGCGTCTTGTATGCCGGACGGTAAAAGCGACCTAATCATCGCTACTGGATCAGGCTCGGCGCCAATAACATTAAAACCAAGTCCCTCGATGAATTCTAAGCGCTCCTCTGAATAGCTATTGGCTGTACTGGTAAGCAGTACCTCTTGTTGCTGTGGGTCGTGCAAAGATTGTCCAAGTGGGGCCCAGTCAACTTTTGCATCGTTTGCAGCCATGGGAATATATTGATCTATTTGGTATTTAATCGTACTCCTCAGCTCAGCCTCGCCCATCGTCGGAACATCGATAACTGTCGTGAAGGTTTTACTGGATGGTAGGCCTATAACAACATTCTTCTCCTTGATTCCACTCTGGCTCACCGCTGTCATTATAACTTCGCCTAGGCGTCTCATGCCTTCCGGTGAATTTCCTGTAGTTATTTTCTCGTCAACTGGTGCATATCCGTAATGAACCAGATCCCAACTATCGGAGCCCGAAAGGGAAAGCTGAACCACCCTAACGGCGTTGGTGCCTATGTCTAATGCAAAAAAGTTGCCCATTCCTTTTAGTAGCGCCATATTGTCTAACATTATACAGAAGCATTAGCATTAAAAGCAATAGAAAAGCCTATTTCTTACAATCTTGGTGGCAACTCGGTCTGGTAAACTGTCTGGTATCTGTTGCTGTTGGTTCGGGCATCGGCCCATAAAATAGCGTCAGCCCGAAGGTTAAAGACTTCGGCCGGCTCGCCGCTGGCTAACCCTGTTCCAGAGCCCCCTGTTCGGTATAGGTATAGCTTGTCAGTCATAACCGGTCCGTTGACTGTTAGTTTAGTACTGCAATCACCAGCCTTAGTAGCTTCGGCTTGGCAGGTCTTGATCGAGCCTTTGCCATCGCTTAGAGCAACCAGCCATGCGTCAACTCTGTCGACACTATCATTAATGACGACGTTTTTGGCAATAATAACTAGTTGCGGTAGATCGCTAATACTGGCATATGGCCCTTCATAATAGGTTTGGTCGTTGGCAATGGTTACTGTGTTATTTGGCGCCTTTATGATTATGGTCTTACCCTTTCTTAGGGTGCTGGCTACCAGTGTTATGTCACTACTTGCCATATAAGTGCCGCTGCTAGTCAGGCTGTCTGGTGAAATGTTACCGCTAATACTGTTACTACTGTCTGGGAATTCGCCAGCCATATCAGGTAACGAGATTGCGTTAGAGTAACAGCCAACATGGCTTGTCAGCGTGGCAGCTATTGATGACGTATTGCAATTTTTTGTATTGTCTTTGTTGGTAAAGCTGAGTGGATTTGCACTAAGGCCAACCACCAGTCCTGGGCCAGCATAGGCCGCGCCGCTGGCAGCGCCGTTGATACCACCACCGGCGACGATGCCGTATTCGGCCCAGCTGCCAAAGGTATGATTATTCTTGATCGAAGTACTGGTCATGACATCACCCCCGACATTCAGGTCCCCACCCCAAAATTGGACTTTGGGCTTTTTGCCGATAGTAACGCAAACTTTACCATTTCCGGTAACTGTAGCCCAGTCAGGTTTTTCTGTAATAAGGATTTCTCTACAATATTGACTGCCTAACGGTAAATCTGGCACAACTACCGAACCGGAATCGCTACTAACATTTTCGTTCAGGTATTTTGTACCTGAACTTGAAGCTGGGCCGTCAATTTTGTACGAATACTTATAGCTTGCTCCCCACGAATTAGTTGTCGTCTTAGTAGAATTGTTAAAATTCACTGTTTCTCCCGCCTCTGCGTATTGACTGTCCGAAGTAGCCGCAAGGTGTATATTAGCAGACGGGTACACTCCTCCGTCGTAAAACAACGTAAGTCCGATATTGTTATCAAACCTGACCTTATTTATCCCCCAAATTATCATATCACCAGGGTATACATTAATCTTAGGCAACGTCACCCCGTTATATGTTCTACCGTCAAAAAAACGGTTTTTATCTGAGTTTGAGGCGCCTAGAAAACCTTCGGCACTGGAAGTGAAATAGTTAATATCGTCAGGTTTTGGATTTGCCCTGATTATACTGACATTCATAGATGGATTACCTACAGTCCCCGCATCAAAATCATACCAACTTAGGCGCAAAGGCTCCCCCTCGGCTGGTGCATTATTGGGTACGGTCATCCTAATTTTATAGTTTGTCGTAGGGGGGTTTTGCTTGTGGTCTGCGTACCAATGGGCCCAATTATAACCGTTATGGTATCCGTTGGCCTCGATTGTTCCTGTATTGTTAATGTTGTTGCGCAGGGCCATCCGCTTCCCGGTTGCATCTTTTGTGCTGCTACCTTCTGGGCCCATAAAACCAGCTACCACATCACCATCGTTAGTCAAGCCCATGACTCTATAGGGGTTGGCTACTATTTTTTCTTCAGGCGTATATATACTTAGCTTAATACCAGCACTATAAACATTGTGTTTATCGTCATAACTGAGCCAACCTCGAATGTCTATGTTACCACTCCACCCCTTGGATATCGTGTGTTTATCCTTATCAGCCTCGCAGTTTTTACCGTTCAAGTCACATAGTTGATAATAAAATTTATCTTCATTATAGGTGCAGGCCTCGTTCCTGCCATCACCATTTTTATCCACCTTCACGCAATACATTCCCGGATTGTATAGCCTGAAATACTTGTATCCTTGTGTATTACTGAACGAAAGTTTAACAAAGTTATCTGATATTCTTATATATCCATTATCAAACTCGTTCGAGCTAACTAGGCCAGTAATTAAATTTTTACTATTTTCCTCTACGGTACCAGTCGGGTTATAAGGGTTTGTCACGTTTTTATATGTTTTTCCCCCAATTTTAAATGTATACTTGGTAGTGTCTGGGTAGGATGGAGCCATCTGACCTTGGTTGTTGTAAATATTATCAAGCGAACCGTGATTTGGGAACGTTATTTCAGCTGCATGTGCTTTCGAACCGCCAGCAAGTATAATGGAAATAATAAGCAGCCCGGCTCCCAATACAAGCCACTTGCTTTGAATATTGAATTTGCGAGATGTTGTCATGGATTGTTTTTGGTTCTTATTCCTTATGCTTTACTAACATATAATAACACGTTATCTAAAAAACAATTACACCTGGGCGAAATTCGCATATTTTTATCACCTCTGTTAATATATATGTATGTCACTATCTATTGGAATCGTTGGTTTACCTAATGTTGGCAAATCAACACTTTTTAACGCGTTAACTAGTAATAATATACTGGCAGCTAATTATCCATTCGCCACGATCGAGCCGAACACCGGCATAGTACCCGTCCCTGATGAACGTCTGGATAAACTGGCAAAATTATACGATTCACACAAAGTCGTTCCGGCAACCGTGACTTTCGTCGATATTGCCGGACTGGTCGCCGGCGCAAGTACGGGTGAAGGCTTAGGGAACAAATTCCTATCCAACATCCGGGGCTGCGATGCTATCGTTCACATTGTCCGGGCATTTACCGATGATAACGTCGTCCACGTGTCGGACAAGATCAACCCAGCCGAAGATATCGAAATAATCAATACCGAACTAATCCTGGCCGACATCCAAACGCTGGAAAACCGCATGGCAAAACTGAGAAAGGATATCAAAGCTAACCCTAAACTAAAGTCGATTGTTGATTACCTGAATGGACTAATGGAGAAACTACAATCCGGCACCACGCTTTCGACCATCGCTGACCTGGATACGGATTTGATCAAAGACCTCAATCTGCTAACTGCCAAGCCAGTGATTTATGTATTCAACGTCGATGAAGCAATCCTTACGAACGATGCCAAGACAAACGAGCTGGTTAAATTAGTTGCTCCGACCAAAGCAATCTTCGTCTGCGCCAAACTTGAGGACGAATTAAAATCGCTAACGCCCGAAGATGCCGGCGAACTGTTGGAAAGTTATGGAGTCAAAGAAACCGGCCTACTGCAACTAATACATGCCGCCTATGACATATTGGGACTGCAAAGTTACCTTACCGCCGGACAAAAAGAGGTCCGTGCCTGGACAATCAAAAAAGGCGCGACTGCGCCCGAAGCTGCCGGCGTGATTCACGGTGATTTTGAGCGTGGATTCATCGCCGCCGAAATCGTAAATTACGATGATTTAATTGCCGCCGGCTCTAAATCAGCTGCCCGCACATCCGGCAAAATGCGTACCGAGGGTAAAACCTACGTCATGCAACCAAATGATGTTGTCGAATTTAGATTCAATGTTTAGTCGTTTTCGGGGTGAACCGCATCACTCACCTTTCCGGTTTCGATACAGTCTTTAACTTTCTGCCTTGTTTCGGCGACCAAATCAACTAGTTTGTCTTCACTTAATTCAGGCCTGGCCTTTGCAGCAGTTCTTAGGTATTCTTGCCACTCTGCTTCACTACACATCTTCTCTAACATTTCAAGGTACACGACATCTTTCCGCATTACCGTACCTTTTTCGTCAAGCCTATTTCTCACACTACGAAGCTTATAGAAAAGCAAATGTGCCGGGGTCGCCACATTTAATTTTTTACCGTCGTATTCAACCTCTGAATAAAAACCTTCCTCTTTAGGTGTCGGAAATACATCCACCCACCCAGCTGAAGTCGACCTGTTAACTTCGTAGTTCTTTTGATCTTCAATCGTAATATCAGTGTCGCCACCAAATTGATCAGGAATGGGCAAACCAGCATTTTCAGCATGGATCCTTAGGGCTGTTCCACCTACGAAAATCGCGCCAGGAATTTCGCTGGACACCACATCAATCCGGCGCTTCATCTCGGTTAAATGCTCGGGTGTTATTGGTTCGTAGTCTTTCATATCACCTCTTATGGTCTCGTGTTGCGGTAAGTCCGTAATCTCATTAACCAGCCTACCATGAAGGTTGCGAAAATACCTATCCGGCAAGGGTAGCCCAATATCTGGGCCGTTTTGCGAACCCTCAGGCGGAATGACATCACCTAAAGTCCTTTTGAATGCTTCGTGAGAAACTGGTAGCGGACCACCGATATCGACGCCTACTCTTTTGAATACCGGTTTTTCGTCTGTTTGTTTTAATGTTTCTGACATAAGTATATTATAGCATAAACAGTATACTTATGTCAATATCCTCATCTTGTAGAAACGCTCGCGGTTGCCTTTGGCGCCGGAGACTTCGCTGTCACGCTTGGACTGAATAACAAAGTATTCACGCGCCCAGGTTTCGAAATTATGCAAGATTTGGCGGCGCATGGCTTCGTTTTTGACAATCCCCTTGTCCGTTTGATTCTTACCTGCTTCAAACTGCGGTTTTAACATCGCGACGATTTGAGTGTGTTTATCAGATAAATTGTCGTGGATATGAGGCAAAACATCACGCAAGCTGATGAATGAAACATCAATGACTATTATGTCTGGTACCGCCGAACCAATAGGTTCCCGAGCACTCTTTTCAGACAAACCGCCCCCGGCAGTTTTGCCTGAGTGTTCGGCTGAAACGCTCAAGTCTTCGCGTCTCACAGTCTCTGCCGCCTTTTGTTCAGCGGCGCCAAAATACACATCACGTATATCTGTCTTTTCGTGCAATTCAATCCGCTCATCACCACGCAAACTCGGATGTAACTGGTTGGTGCCGACGTCGACTGCAATTACTTTTTTCGCGCCGTGGCGCAGCGCGTAGTCGGTAAATCCACCAGTGCTGCTGCCTACATCCAAGACGACTTTGCCCCTAAAATCAATTCCCAGTTCACTCGCAACCGATGCCAGCTTCAAGCCCGCCCGGCTGACGTATTGTTCAACCTGTTCTAGTTTTATATCAGCGTTGTCACTAACGAAATAGCCCGACTTGGTAACGACTTTTTCGCCAACAACTACTTTGCCAAGTTTTATATAACTCTCGGCCTGGCTACGTGAAGCTACCAGGCCACGTTTGACCAATTCGTTATCCAGTCTTGTTTTCACCACGCAATGGATACTCCCTGACAAGCCTCTTTACCATCGTTCCGACCGCCTTTTGTCTGGTTTGCCTTATTAATGCAAATTTACTAATTTCGATTTCTGTCCCATCGTAATACCTTTTTTCACCCTGGTGACTTATGTGAGCTTGATAATTTTCACCGGAAATATCCTTTTGGTGAATCGGGAAACCGTTATCTTCGAGTGTTGAGAATACGTCCAAGTGTAGTTCTGTCAGTTCACGGTTAGGCAAGATAATACTAACGGGAACATCTTTTTTCGAGCCGAACATTGCTATCTCTCCAACTTTGACAACAATTGGTTTATGACGCTTTGATATTTCAGTCAACAATCCGTCTAGTTCTCTTTCGTGACCTTCCTTGACGGGAAACCATGGAACAATTGTCGTATGAAGCGGCCAATCGGTGAAAGTATCACCGTATTTTAGCGGTTCAAACGGAACTACGACCAGATGCTCACTTTTTGCGCTCACGGTAGCTACCGTCCTCGGTGCTGACGCTAATTTCATCGCCAGTTTTAATAAAAGCCGGGACTTTGATGGTCAGTCCGGTTTCAAGTTGAGCATCCTTCAGAACATTACTTGTCGTATCGCCCTTGACGACGTTTTCAGTATACGTCACCTTCAAATAGACATTCTTGGGAAGTTCGACATTAATTACATTGCCATTAAACGACTGCAACGTAACCATGTCACCTTCTTTTAAATAGCCGGTTATATCATCGGCAATATCCATTGGAATCTGGAACTGCTCGAAAGTGCCCGGGTCCATAAAGTGAAAATTGATGCCATCATTATATAAATACTGTACAGATTGATTTGTTACTTCGGCTGGCTCAATCTTGTCTTGGCCTTTGAAGGTTTTTGGAAGCACGTTGCCGTCAATCAGGTTTTTTAGCCTGACATTGACAATACTGCCCCCCCGTCCCATTACCTTTTGGTTGTAGTCGATAACTCGAAAAGGCTTGCCATCTAGACTAACGACAACGCCCTTTTTGAGGTCTGTTGGCTGATACGCCATAATTTACCTCGTACTTACGAATGGTAATAGCGCCAAATGCCTAGCGCGTTTGATAGCAACGGCCAACTGCCTCTGTTGTTTAGCACTCAGGCCGGTTTTGCTGACTTGCTTGATTTTACCGTAAACGTCAATATACCTTTGCAGCGTTTTGACGTCTTTGTAGTCAAAAACTGCCGATGAATCTTTTTTGAATCTTTTTACTGCCATACTAATCCCTTTCAGGAATGGAATTTGGAAGTTGGCTATTGGAATATAGTCAATTCCGTACTCCCTCTTACTTATTATATTTCGCTATTCGCTAATAGCTATATTCCATATCCCAATTAGAATGGGATCTCGCTTAAATCAATTGGTTTGTCGTCGATATCTTCGATAACGACATCTTCGTCTTTTTTAGCTTTGCCTGCACCACTGCCAGCTGGCCTTGACCCGTTGCCGTCACTTGGTCCATCCAAGAAAGTGACGTCGGTTGCGGTAACCTCGATGCGGCTTTGTTTTTTGCCGGTTTCTTTGTCGTCCCATCGATCTTGGCGCAGACGCCCCTGAACCAAAACTCGGCGACCTTTTGACAAGTACTGCATAACTAATTCGCCCAGTTTTTCCCAGGCGTTAATATTAAAGAAGTCGGCTTCGTCAGCCTGGCCACCACGATCTACGGCAATACTGAAACTGGCAATAGTTTTACCGGTTGTTGTCGTGCGCTGTTCAGGGTCACGGGTCAGTCGACCCATCAGGATTACTTGGTTGATAGATTTAGCCATAAGGTTACTCCTCTTCGGCTGCGTCCTCATCCGAAGACGCGTTTAATTTAGCTTCCTCTAAAATCTTGCGCTGCTTTTCGTCAACCGTGACAAGCAAATATCGCAAAATTTCATCGGTTATATTAAAGACGCTGCTAATTTTTTGCGGAGCCTCAGCCGGAAGCTTGACATCAAAATAGACATAAACCGCAAAATCTTCTTTTTTAATGCGGTAGGCTAGCCTCTTTTTGCCCCAGTTATCTTCTTTGGTGATTTCACCACCGTTTGATTTGATGATACCACGAATTTTTTCCAGTGGCGCCTCTAAATCAACCTCCAGGTCGGGGTGAAGCAGAACGGTTAGTTCATACTCTTTCACTACAGATTTCCTCCTTTGGAATCTTGCCTCGTCTTTTTTATAAAAAGTTCGGCTTGATGCTTGCACTGAAAATATACAAGCTGAGTTAATAACAGATTGATTATAACATAGCCCAAGGTGTTTGACTAGATGTCGTCGTCCAGTTCGCTCTGACCAAGTTCGTCAAAGCTACTAATCAAAACTTCACGCGGCCTGGCCCCGTCAGCTGGCCCGATTATACCCTGGTCTTCCATTGTCTCTATCAAGCGCGCTGCCCTAGCGTAGCCGACGCGCAGACGCCTTTGCAGCAGGCTGGCACTAGCTTTGCCACTATCGATAACAACCCTGACCGCATCCTTGTATAAATCATCGTCGTTGCTCATATCAAAGTCCATAACCACGCCACCCTTGCCGTTCAAGTGAACCGGCTGACTAATAACTTCGTCGTTATATTGCGGCGGAGATTGCATGCGCAGATGATCAGTGATTTTGTGAACTTCGCCTTCGGTGACGAAAGCACCCTGAATACGTTTCGGCTTGCTCATGGTGGCAGTTACATACAGCATGTCCCCCATGCCCAATAGTTTCTCGGCGCCGTTTTGATCCATAATTATGCGACTTTCGGTCTGGGTCGTAGCAGTAAAGGCAATCCTGGCCGGAATGTTAGCCTTGATCAGACCCGTAATAACATCAACGCGCGGGCTTTGGGTTGCCAGGACCAAGTGAATACCGACGGCTCTGGCCTTTTGGGCCAAGCGCACGATCAGACCTTCTACCTCTTTGCTCGCCATGCTCATCAAATCATTCAACTCGTCAATGACGATAACGATGTATGGCATCGCGCCCTCTTCGTGGTCTTGCGGATTACCTTCGTCATCATTGACTGTGACTTTGATATGTCCCGAGCGAATCTTTTGGTTATAGGTCTTGATATCCTTGACCTTGTGCTCGGCCAGCAATGGATAACGCCTTTGCATCTCGTTAACTGCCCATTTCAGCGCGCTAATAGTTTTCTCGGGTTCGGTTATTATTGGCGTCAACAGATGAGGGATGTCCTCGTAGGCGGACATTTCAACTTGCTTTGGATCGACCAGGATTAGCTTGAGTTCACTAGGGCTATTGTGATATAGCAAACTTGTCAGCAGGGTATTAATCATGACGGATTTACCCGAATTGGTTTGACCGGCAATCAAAAGATGTGGCATGCGGTTGAGTTCGCCCATCATGACGGTTCCCGCGATATCTTTACCGATTGCAAAGGCCAAAGGCTCGGTCTTTTTATCCCACTCGGGACTACTTAAAATCGAATAAAGGCGCACGTCGGCCGCCTTGCGGTTTGGCACCTCGATACCGACGGCTTTTTTGCCCGGAATCGGCGCTTCGATGCGCAGACTTTGGGCTGCCAGGTTCAAGGCAATATTGGTTTCAAGCGCCGTAATTCGCGTTAACTTGACACCGCTGGGCGGACGCAGAGTAAACTGTGTGACGCGCGGGCCGATATTGGCGCCTTCCATCTCGACATCGATACCGAATTCATCCAGTGTGTTTTTGATAATAGCTGCGTTTTGCTGAATGTCGCCAGCATCGGCCGGAGCCTGTTTTTTCTCTAGTAGGTCAAGGCTTGGAGGCTGCCAAGTAGGATCACTGACCGTAATCAAAGCTGCCTGATCCTCGCCTGCCTTGTCTGATCCGCCCTTCAAACCAGCAAACTTCGACTTCTTGCCACCATCACCGCCATTCACGGTCGGAACACTGGCATTAAGTTTGAATCCTTCGATCTTGGTCGAATCCGAGACGTCAATTGCAGCGGCGCTACGCATGACTTTCACATTAGCCTCCTGGTCGGCTTCGTCTCGACGGCCAAGCTGCCAGATTTTCTTGATCACCGTAAACGGTGAAACCCTCAGTATGAAAAGTATCGTAAGTACTATTAAAAGGACGTAAATAAATGCTGCGACGGAACTGTTAACCAGAATCAAGGCTCCTTTGTTAATAAAACTCCCAATATAACCGCCGGTTGCCTGCCCTTGGCTATTTCTAAGCAAGCCGAACAAGGCCGAAAACCATACGATTGCAGAGGCGGTCGCTATTTTCATGGCCAGCGGCAAGCGGTTGTCTTCGGATCTGAATATTTCAATCGCTATATATATAAACAGGGTCGGAACTATATAAACAGCATAGCCGATAGCGCTAGAGACGGCCTTGTACGCCCAATCCAGTACCGGTCCACCAGCCCCGAACCAGGCCACGACAAACAGTAAAGAAATCGCAACCAAGACCACGGCACCGACCTGGGACCAAAAACCACTTGGCAACTCGTGCTGAGGAGCTGACGATTTAATCGGTTTCGTCGACTTCTTTTTTCGTGATGTTTTTCTCTTTTTTGCCATTGTCTATATGATTATATTCTGTTTTCGATTGTTTTTATAGAGTTTTAGAGTATATTATATCTCACGATATAATATATCATGGCTCGGGGCTAGAATAAAAACTCATTTTAGGTTTGTACGCTCATATTATATTTTGATGAATCAAAATGTAATGCTGCGTGTTTTCGGAATAAAATAAGCGAGCTTATTTTACTCGCTCACACACTCGTATTATATCTTACGATATAATACATCGTGGTTCGGGACTCAAATAAGTTTACTTATCCTAGTCCTCTCACACACTCGTATTATAGCAAATTTTACTACATTTTGCAAGTCACACCTCTCGCAATTCTTGCCTTTTTGCCCTATCCCGGGCCGTCATCACTACTTCCTTTCACCAGCACACTCTACGTGTGACCTTTCAGGTCAGCACGTGGCGTTCGGCTGAACCCGCCTAACGGGCGGGTCACAGTCTGTTGAGATGAAGTAGTGATGACGGCCCGGGGCGTATATTTTAGTACGTGTTGCGGTTGAATCTTATTTTCGGTTCGTTGGCTTCGCTGTCGGGTATTTGTCGCCTACCAAAAGACGCGGTTACCGGTTGCCTGGACGGTTGCGGCTTTAGGATTTCCGGGGTTTGTCCGACCGTCTGACTGCGCGCATTAACACCGCTGATTTCATTAATTACCGGAATAACAATCGGTGTTCGTCTGGTTTGATCGTACAGAATATGGGTAATTTCTTCTTTGATCTCTTTTTTGACAGCATCAAGGTCGAGGTTTTTAATCAGGAATGTCCGCGACACTTTTTGCTTGAGATATTGACGAATCAACCCCATCAGCTCTTCGCTATCACGCAAGTAAATGAATCCGCGGCTGATAATGTCCGGGCTGGTCAGCAGTCTGCCGGTGCCCTTTTGAATCGTCAAAACGACTATGAACATACCTTCTGATGCCATATGCATGCGGTCCTTTAGTACTACTTCGGAAACGACCGCGCCACTATCGTCGTACATGATACCACCAACTGGGAAACGTCCGTTCTTTCTGACGCTGTCAGGTGTAATTTCCAAGATATCACCACTATCACAGACGAAAATATTATCGCGCTTGATCCCGACCACTTTTTCGGCGATTTCGGCGTTGTGAACCAGCATATGGAACTCACCGTGAATCGGCATATAGTATTTAGGATTCAGGGCTGTGATCAATTTAGCATGATCGTCAAAATAGGCATGGCCCGACAAGTGCAGCGGCCCGATACCGGTCAAATGCGTCTTGTTGTTCTGGACGACGTCGCTACCTTCACGCATCAATCCGTCAACCGTCCTAACGACATATTTCTCGTTACCTGGAATTACGTTCGAGCTAAAGACGATGACATCCGAGTTCTTTATCTTGATATATTTATGACTACCGCTGGCCATTCGATTCAGGACGGCGGTAAATTCGCCCTGCGAGCCGGTGCAGACAATCGTTACTTTGCCATCGGGCATTTTAACAAGGTCTTCCATCTTGACAACGACATCTTTCGGAACTTTGATGGTACCGGTGCGAAGCGCGACTTCAAGGTTTTGGATCATGCTATAACCGGCAAAAGCAACCTTGCGGCCATGCTTTTGGGCCTCGTCTAAAATCATCTGCATACGATAAATATGACTAGAAAAACAGCTCATAATCAACCGGCTGTTAGGATACTTATCCATAACCTGTCCAAAACTCTGTTGAATATCCAACTCGCTGTGCGAATGGGTGCCTTCAATCTCGGCGTTGGTAGATTCGTTCATCAACAGCAAAATTCCCTCTTTGGATGATATTTCCGTCAAGCGTTCGAGATCGAATTTTTTGCCATCGACCGGATCATCCTCGAAACGCCAGTCCCCACTGTGTACGATAACACCAAGCGGCGTACGTATGATGATTCCAGCGCTATCCGGCGTCGAGTGTGGCACGCGGAAAAACTCTACACTAAAGCTATCCCCGATTTGGATTTGCTCGTGCCCCTCCGGATTCACGATATTATACTGAGGCTCGTAGTCATATGGCGATTCCTCCATAGTGCGTTGAATCATACCAAGCGTAAATTTAGTGCCGTAAACCGGTGCCGGAATCTTGTAGGCAAGATGTCTAAACGCGCCGATATGATCAAGGTGAGCGTGCGTGAATAAAATCGCGCGAACCTTGTGCTTGTTTTCTTCCAAATAAGTAATGTCCGGTGTGATGTAGTTAATCCCTGGATAATCCGCTCCTGGAAACAAGAACCCCGCGTCAATTACGATGATGTCGTTATCGTATTCGATTGCCATCATGTTTTTGCCGATACCCATTTCGCCCAATCCGCCAATCGGCAGGATTTTTACGGCAGGACCGGTGGTTTTCGGCTGCTTTTTCTGATCGACAGGGCTGTATTGACGACCGCTATAGCCGTTATAGACCGATTTATTTACCGGGACGTTAATAATGTGCTGGGACGCGCGCTGGTTGACGTTTTCGTTCGTGCGACGCTGCGCCCTAAAAGCTTCGCCTCTGCGCACAGTTGTTTTATTTAATACTGAATTATTGGACCTTGGTCTGTTTTGATCCGGTCGTTTTGCCAGGTCATCACTTTGAGCCTGAGCAAGTCTTCGTTGACCCATCCCGTTAGAACCCCTCTCTCAAGTAGTAGCTCATTACGTGATGATATCCTTCTTTGCCAGTAATAGTTCTAACGGAACCCATATCTTATTTTTTTCTTGCCCATCATAAAAACCGAGTGGAACAGTCTGCAATCAGATTGTGGAACTTCGTGTTTTTGTAAATGGGTCCTTTCTATTAATTATCTTTAATTATCTCTATTATTTTTAATAACTTTTTAAAATCATCCATCAGTGTGGCTCGCATACCACCGTTATAAAGCGCTGCGGCCGGGTGGTACAAGGGCACGACTACCAATTTATAATCGCCAAATGGAATCCTTTTTGGCTGACCGTGCACTACACTAATCTTGCGGTCAGGCAAAAAGTATTCCATGCTGTGTCGCCCCAACGTCACGACTATTTCAGGCTGAATCGCGTCGAGTTGACGAACCAAATACGGCCAAAAGGCTTTCTTTTCATCCGGCAACGGATCTCGGTTATTCGGCGGACGGTATTTGACGATATTGGTTATATAAACATCGCTACGCTTGATACCGGACTCTTCCAGCATCGAATTGAGGAATTTTCCGGCTGCGCCGACAAAAGGCAGTCCCTGTTCGTCCTCGTTTTTACCAGGCGCTTCGCCAATGAGAACGATTTCGGCATCAATATTACCGTCTCCCATCACAAGGTTCTTGGCCTGCGTGGCCAAATCCGGACAGACATTGTTTTTTATAATGTCTGCCTTAATCTGGTCAAGAAGTTGTTGCTTTTTGTTTGCCATATTACAAGACTAGCGATCAGTTACCTTTATACTAGCACGAATCCGTTAAAATTACAAGCGCCCTACACTTACTCGTATGGTTTCCCAGGGTTGAACCTTGGGAAGCTTAAATGAAAAAATATAAAAACTAAGAGTCAAGCGGTTAAAAGAAAAGAGTTAAAGTCTGAATATCCCTGCGGGATAGAACCGCCTCACTCGGTCTATCCAAACAAGTTTGTCTAGACGCTCGCTGCGTTGTTCTATCACCGAGAGACACGCAATCCGAAGTAGCTGCTCGTGTAGCCAGGCGAAGCGCTCAAAATCAGCGCCAGGACACCGGCAGTGCTGCCACCACCCCAATCGCCGCCGCGGATGAAGCTGTGCAATGAAGCATCACTGGTCAGACCATATATCTTGCCTATACCTTGAGTACTGTTCCAACCAGACGCACCTGGTATGCCGGTGTCGGCTGGGTAGGGGCTGATGCCACTGCTCCAGGTGCCGC
>Ga0172375_10003856_pt1 | contig 22530 bp, 10 predicted proteins | sample LakKiv1m_FD_114537 | JGI IMG/M metagenome (GOLD analysis project Ga0172375, IMG submission 114537) | Freshwater microbial communities from Kabuno Bay, South-Kivu, Congo - kab_092012_11.1m | ecosystem: Environmental > Aquatic > Freshwater > Lake | place: Democratic Republic of the Congo... | reverse complement strand
GCGTACGTCGGGCGCACCTTCGACGCGCCCAAGGAGACGCCATGACTACGAGCAAACGCCAGCGGGCGCGGCGTAAAGTGCCGCCAGTGGTGCGGCCCTCTACTCCCCGCGAGTGGGCGCTGTATCGCGTGAAGGTGTCCTGCAAAATTGGGCGCGATGCGATTGAAGGCAATGGCGTCCCAGCGTCGTGCTCGGCTGTCGAGTACGCCATTTTCAACCTACTCCACGCGGTCGAAGACATCGCCCGCGCAATGGAGCCGAACGCGACAAATCTGCCTCGGAGCGAAGCAGAGTAGGCAGCATTTGCTGGTTGGGCGTTCCCCGTCCCGACCAGCAACAACAACAGGGGAAGGAGCAACGACTGATGAACGAGAAGAAGACGATAACGCACTGGAGCAGCCCTGACGAGATCATTGACAGCGGATACGGCAAGATCACGTACCGTGAATGGTGCCAGAAGGAACGCGACCGGATCAACCAGCACGGTGATGGCGCGAAGATCGTAACCAGGCGAGACGGGTTCATTGCGCTGTCCCGGTAACAACTACGGGGTGATCCGGTGCATGGAGGAGATGGTGGCTACTGCGCAGTCCGGCGCTTCACGGCGGCCTTGATCCGCGCAACGAACTCCGCCTCGCTCGTCGTGCGGTCAAGGTCTCCCTTGCCGCGCAGCGTGCGGTACAGACGGCGGGCTTCCGCAATGACTCTGGCACCGTTCGGCCGCTTGCCCATGCCGCGCACCGTTTCCTGAACGGCGGCGCTCGTCCTCTCCTTGGCAGACGTGATTCGACTGCGCGCCAATGTCGCCACCGTGCGAGCACCGGGAACCCCAATAGCGGTCGCAACAGCCCCGGCCGCCCGCACAGCGCCCCGGGCTCGGGAAGCCTCTGTAGCGCCCTGCATGACCGACATGGTGCCCTTGAGTGCGTCCGAGACGGCCGCCAGCGTCGGTATAGGGGAAGACCCGTACTGGGCGGCCCGCGAAAACGAACCGAACATCGGCACCGACTGAAGGTTGTCCTGGAGCATCATCATGGCGAGCCGCTTGGCCTTGTCCTCGTCATCCCCGCCACCGTAGGAACCGGCCTGCGTCAAGGACCGATACCAGAGCCGAATGCCCTCTTCCGCCAGGAACGCCGCCTGCGTCCAGAACAGCACCGACGCAAGACGCTTCCAGTCCTTCGTCTTGACCGCCGTGGCGATGCCATCGTGCTCGATCAGCCAAAACTTGTTCATGGCGAAGCTCTGGAACTGGTAGAGCGCCTTGGAGATTGAGCCGTAGGACTCCACGGCGAGCGGGGTCTCCTTGAAACTTCCGCTCGACTGCGTGCGTGCCACCATCAACTGCGCGTAGTCAATGGCCTCTTGGTTCGGCTTGGCGTAGTCCACGACAAGCCCATGCTCGTCCATCCACTTGGCATAGGCCCCCATCGCCACCGCGCCGGCCGTGATGCGGTCTGCTGCTCCGAGCCCCTTATACGCTGCCCGGGCCATCTTGCCGCCTTCCAGCGCGGCCCAGTCATCGCCCACGCGGTCCCTAACCTGGGGCATGTTGTCGTACACGAATCGGTGCCCCTTCGGGGTCAGGATGTGCGTCGCACCGTACATGCCCCATCCCGGGCCGATCAGCGCGAAGCCATCCAGCAGCGAGACGTACTGCACGGCCATGGTCAGCGGGGCAAACCCCAGCGTGCCCATGCCGACGTTCCGGCGCAGGATGTCCAGAGCCCGCAGCGTGTACTGAGCGCCAGCCCCGCCTTTGCGGGCCATGACCGTCAGGTACTTCTGCATCCACTTCTGTCCGATGTCGCCCGCAGCGGCCTTGTAGCGGTCGCTGGAGGCGATCTCCTGCGCCATCTTGATCGTCTCTCCGACGTTCACGGCGTACAGCACGTCGTCCATGTGCTTGACGAGCACCCGCAAGGCGTTGACCTGGACCTTGTGTTCCCCGGCCCCTTTGCGTTCCTTCGAGAAGTCCTGCGTCACGGTCTTGGTGATGGCCTGCCCGTTCAGGTTCGCCTGCATGATCGGCATTCCCTTGGGGTCTGCCTTGATCTCGTACAGCGGGTCGCCGTGCTGAAGCGACCAATCCGTCACCATCGGGAAGTAGAAATCCACTTTCGAGAGCTTCGTGTTCCAGACGCGCTTCATGTAGGCGTCAATGCGCGGGAACATCTCGTCCAGGTAGCCGGTCATCCAGTCGTAGAACGCCTGCTCATTGTCAGAGAGGCGCACGGCATCAATCTGCGCGTCCGAGTACCCGACGTTCCTCAGTTTCTTGCGGCCGTACTCTGGGTCGTTCGGCATCTCCTGCCGGGCGACGGCGTGAATCCCGATGCGGAAAGCCTCGCGGGTGCCGATGCCGAACTCCTTGACCTTGGCCGACGCCAGTTGCATGAACGCCCGGCGCTCGCGCAGGTAGGAGTTGAACGGCAGATTGAACGCCGCCCGGAACGTGCGAAAGTTCGGGCCGCTGTAGCCCTTGATGCCGTCCAGCAGGTCCACAGCAACGTCCATTGGCCGGTGCCACAGCCCCCACTTGGTCAGCATGTTCTGCGCTTCCGCCCACCGCTCGCGGAGCTTCTGCGACCAGGAATCCGGGTTCTCCGGGTCGATGACACCGGCCTGCTTCGTGTTGATCGGCGTCGTGCCGGCCTCGATCTCCGTCAGCTTGGCGTCCTTCGTGTCGTTCCAGAGCTTATCGTCGGTCGCCTTCTGAGTCTTGCCGGCGGCCAGGAGCATGTCCAGATGCCCCGCCATGTCGCGCAGTTGGTCCAGGTTCATGTCGGCCAGCGGGGTGTCCGTCAATAGGCTCAGGCGGGCGACAAGGCCCCGCGGCAAGGTCACGTTGACGCCGTTGGCGGCGGCGGTCTCTAGGTAGTCGCGTAGGGCCTCCAGCTTGGTGCGGGTGGCGGCCGTTGGCTTATTCCGTGCGATGCCCGCCATGTAGTTCCGGGCCATGATGCGAAACTCGACGTTGACCGAGGGCGACTTCGTTACCCGGTCGAACGTGGCGATGATGTGGTTGCGCAAGGCGCGCCGGTCCTGGGCCTCCACCACGTCGGCGACGTAGCGCATGGCTTCCGTCAGGTCGGCCGCGTTCTTGATTTTGAGAAGCGCGGGGGCGGCCTTGCCACGCACGGAGAGAGGCAGCTCGTCTCTGATGACCTCGTAGACCGTGCGGACGGCCTGGCGCATATCCTTCTGGCCGGCAGCCTCGGCGGCGTTGCGCAGGGCGACGATGGCGGCGCGGATGCGGTCAATGCGCTTGGCTATCCTCGGCGTCGAGTCCTCGGCGGGGCGGGGCTCGGTCCCGGCCGGCACGCGGGCTCTGGTCTCGCGCAGGGCGGCTCGCAGTTCATCGCGTGCGGCGTCGAGGGCGTCCACGGCCCCGGCGACTTCGGCACGGCGCAGGGCCTTGGGATCACGACGGCCGGCTTGCTGCCCGACTCGCACGGCGGCCTGCACGACGCCCTCCACGGTCTTGCGCGGGGGCGGCTGGCGCGTCTGGAGCCTGGCGGCGATCTCCCGCAGGCGCTTCATGCCGGGGGTCTCTGTGGTATCGGAAGTAGACTCGGAGCGTGAGAACTGCGGAGATTGGTTGATGGCATTCTCGAAAGAACGGTTCATCCCCCGTGCCTTCGCCTCCAGCATCCGCCGCAGTTCGTTGCGGACCTCGGCGTCCGACAGGTTTAGCGTCAGGCCCATCCGCCGCGCCAGCGCCTTGAACGCGGACACCACGGCGTCCATGAACCGGCGCAGCAGCCCGACGTTCTGCTTGCCGTCGCGGAACGCCTTGGCGATCAACTCATGGTTGAAGCCCTCGGTGCCGGGCGCGTACCCGTAGTTGCGCCGAATCTCGGCCACGATGTCGGCCCACTCGCCCCGGTAGGTCAGCGTACCGATCCGGCGCCACGCCTGCCCGCCCAGTTCGTTGACGAGCCGGTGCCCGGCTTCTTCCATGATGTCGCCGCGGAGTTGCGATGCGTTCTCGTAGCGGTCGAGGAAGAAGTGGGACTTGTTGCCGTAGGTGATGGCCCGGATTTCTCCGTTGCGGGAGCGGTGGAAGCGGGCGTCAATCTGAATGCGCTTGGCATCGCGGACGACGTAGGCCGTTACTCCGCCCCGTCCCGCCTGCGTTGTGTCTGGAAACTCGGCAATGTCCGTTTCTCCAGCCCGTAGCGCCGCAATTGCATCTTCACGGTTCTCGTATCGCTGCGTCCTGCCGGTGATCCGCACTTCCATGACGTGACCGCCCTCGGCGTATGTGCGTGCATCGCCTTCGTCTTTGGCAAAGAAGAACAGCGGCCCCATCTCGCGCATTCGGGCGTCGTCCGCACGCCATTCCTTCGGGTAGTCGGATGGGTGCTCTGCCGCAAGCCGTTCGTTGGCCTCGTATGCTGGCTCGAACACATCGAACGGTTCCGCGCTCTTGGTTCCGTGGTAGAGCGTCAGCGTTACTTCGCCAGGTCGTTTCCTCGCCGCCTGCCCCTCGCCGGTCTCGGCCATCATCCGCCAGAACGCGGCGTCCCCGCCCTGGTCGTCGTAGCTGCCCGCAGTGACGTTCTCGGCGGCGAACGGCACGGCGCGGGTCGCGTCGGCCAGCGTGGAGTCTAACGTCTCGCGGGAGAGCGGGGTGCGGAGGGGGATGTCGCCTTCACCGCGTGCGGCATGAACGCCGCGTCCCTGACGACCTACCGCTTGCAGGTTGATTGCCTGCACAGCCTGAATCACGTCGCTTCCGGTACGTGTTCTGGACGGTCTGAACGGGCGCGTCGTCAACTCCATGATGCGTTGCGCAACTTTCTGCACGTCGGAAGAGTCAAAATCGGCAACCATCTTGTTCCCGCGCTTGTCAAAATCTCCCGTGACCCTGCGGATTGCCCGGTCCAGGTAGATGTTCCCTCCCTTGGCCCTGGCCGCCGGTACACTGACCCGTATTCGGCTTGCCCTTCCATACGGAACCTCCAGCGTGGCGTCTCCGCTCTTTACTTCGCTGCCGTGCTGGTCCATCCACATGCCAACAGCGCGGGCGTTCACAAGGTCGGCGCGGGGATCGGCCTGCATCTGGTCCGGCGTCCAACTCATCGGGAGAAGCAGCCCATTGATGGTCTTTCCGTCGCGGGCCTTGAACGCCACCAATCGGCCACGGTTCCCGGCCGCCGTGATGGCCCGGATCGGATTTCCGACGATGACGTGTCTCTCGTAGCGCCCGCCGCCGCGGTGAACGTCCACGTCTCCTTCATCCACGTATGCCCGCTGGACTGTGTAGCGCCCGGTAGTGACCAGGCTCAACGGCAACCGCAGCCTGCCGCCGGGGCGATTGGTGAGCAGGTGCAGGACAATCGAACCGGGCCGAGACTTCACGTACCCTTCTGGCTGTTTCGGGAACGTGATGTCTGTCACCATGCCGATTGACGTGTCGTGATCTTCGGTGTTCTCGACGTGGGCGAACTCGCCTGCTCCGTATCCGATCTGGCGCAGGATGCCGCTGGTGACTTGAGAGAACTGATCGCGTTGTGTAACCAAGTTCTGAATCCGAACGATCATTGTACCGCGTTTTACTCGATTCTCAACAGAATCAGGAAGCGCATCAAAGTCGCCTCTTACCTTGGAAAGCATCGCATCCAGTCGAGCAGTCACATCATCTGTAAACGCCTCGATCTTGGCCTGAACGCTCTCCGCGTCCTTCAGCTTCTTCTCAAACTCGCGGCGCATTTCATCGGCCGTCGGAACGTGGCGGGTATCCTTGATCTCCCAGCGTTGCAGCTTTGTCGAGGCCGTGAAGATGCTGCTTTCATCTTCCCCTGCAACCAGCACGTCGTCGGACTGCTGCACGCCGTCCCAGTCATCGTACACCTTGATCTCAAGGTCATACTGGTCGGTGTCCTTCAGGTATCCGACATAATCGTTGTAGGCGTGCGTGATGGCATCGTAGGCCGCTTTCTGCCGTGCGTTCGGCATCAAGGCCATGCGGCCGGTGAAGACGAGGCTATAGTCGTCCTCGTCGGGGCGGATATTGCCACGGTCATCGGTTGTCGGGTGTAGGTCAATCTCGTCCTGCAACCCCGGCTCGTCGTCAACAAGGTATCGGGCAATGACATCATCGCCGTACTTGTTCATAAAGTCCGTCTGTTCCAACCGAACGGCACCTTCGGAAGCCGCTGTCGTGTTGGCGTTCAGGGACTTCATCTTTCGTTCCAACACCAGCGACGGGCGCCGCTCGGCCTCGATAGGAAGCACTGGCATGGTGTACCTTGCGCCATTGGGGATCATGCCCGTGCGCTTGATGCGGCCAAGCGTCTGAATGACGACGCTGATGTCCAGATGCGGTTGCGCAATTATCATGTTCCGCGTTTTGATGGGCCGTTCGCGGAACATGGGCGAGGCGTGGATGGACAACCCGGTAGACCCCGATGCGTTCAGTATCAGCGCGTCGTACAGGTCGCCGTTGTTGAAACCGTTGACCAGCGTGTTCTTGTCGGCCTTGGTGCGGCGTTCGTATACCCCGGCGCTGTAGTCGTCGGCGGTGTAGCGGATGCCGCTGGTCCGTCCCGTCATTTCACCAACACGTATTCCAGCCTTCCGCAGTCCGTAGGCGATGGCGTCAATGGGCGACACAGGCAGGTTGATGTCGAGGGCGTCAATGTCTTCGCGGATGGCGTCGTACTCCGCTTGCAATCCCACATTGTTCGGGCGGAACTCAGTGGTGATCTGATTGCCTTGCGGGTTTTTCTCTGTCGCCCGCATGGTACGGTCCAGCGCTCTCACCAGCAAATCCTTGAACGTCATATTCGTCGTGTCGCCGGTATTCAGGCCAAGTTGCTCCGCATGGTCATCCAAGAATGACTCCATCGTGTTCATCAGCGCAATGACTGGCTTTTCGCCCCGACGGTGGGCCTCGACGGCCTCTTGGATGACGTGCTCCACCTTGACTGCCAAGAGCATTTGCGAGACGTAGTTGTGTGCGACGGATGCGAAGGATGTAACGTCAATGGCGGCTTGAGTCTGCGCAGTTGACCGGATTCCATGCCCCAGCGCTCCATGCTGGACTGCATCCCGCACGAAGTCCGAATACTCCCTGATGCTCCGCAGCACACTGGTCGTCTGATCCACGGTATGAATGATCTCGGATTCACGTCCGACGCCGATGATTTTGCGCGAGAAGTCTACTCCGGTGAAGTCCCTCTCGCGGCGGATGTACTGACCGACCTTGGACAGCGCCTCAGCCACCGACTGCTGTAGCGCCACTCCGCCGCGTTTCAATGCGGCAACGAGGTCATTCATGTTTGCGGCGGCGCGGCCAAGGTGTGTCTTGAAATACAGCGGAGTGTTCTCAGGTCGCTTGGCGTAGGTGGCCGACAGGTACATGGTCCCTGCCACTCCCGGAGAGTTCAACAAACCCGGCAGTTGTACTTTGCGCCGGTTTGCCCCTTCTCCAAGGTCCTTCTGTCCGCCACGAAGGAACAACCCCTGCATGGATGAGATCCCGGCTCCTTGGTGCGCTTCGTCCATGATGACGACGAGGCGATGATTGCCGCCAAGTTGCGTCAGGAATCGTTGCTGTGGGTTCTCCTTGTTGATCTGCGAGTATGGTAGCATTACGGCATCATATCCCGCCGTTTCCATACCGTCCTGAAGCACCCTGTCCATTTCGGCTATCCGCCGTCGTGCGCTCGACGGAGGCTTGAACAGGACGTTGTTGTTCTCGTCAACGACGGTCCCCTTGCCCGGATCGGCAATGATGAAAGGCTTCATCCCCCACTTGATGTCGCGGATGTCGCGGTAAAGGTCCGTGAACAGCTTGGGGTCTGCGGTGAAGAAGACGGGCGTGTAGCCCTGCTGCTTGGCCCACCGCATGACGGCGGCGGCCTGGCGGCCCTTACCTATGCCGGTGTCGTCTCCGACGATGATTGCACCGCCACGTTCCATCTGGTCAATGGCGAGTGCCACGCCGTCCACCTGTTCGGCGGCAAGGGCGGAGTACAATTCATCCTTGGAGTCATAGCCGAGTTTCTTCCTCAGCCATTCGTCAATGTCGCCATCGGCGCGTGAATGCAGGTCGGCAAGTGAAGCGGCAATGCCTTCGGCGATGTTGGAAGGGACAAGGGTTTCCAGGCGTCCAGACTTCGACAGGGGGACGTATTCGCGCTGACCTTCGTTACGCTTGGCCCCTACCAGATTAGGCGGCTCTCGATGTACCTCTGAAGGTCCAGTTCTTCCGCCTCTTCCCTCGCGTCCTGTTCCGACAGCAGCGGCCCCGGATTCGGCAGCAGTTCTCTGGCTTCCCGGCGCCAGTCCTCCAGTCGGTTCCCCGCGTCCACCGGGGCTTGCAACAGGCGGTTGATTCCCTGGCGCGACCGGAGGGGTTGCCCCGGCAGAATCATCCGTACTACGAACGGAAGGTTGTCCCGAAGGCTGTTGTGCTGGTTGAGTAACTCGTTGTCGTCCGCCTCGGCTACCAGGCGTTCGAGCAGGTCGGCCTGCCGGCTGAGGAACTGTTCCAGGTTGCGCGGCGGCGGCGCCCCCGGCGGGAGCAGACACAGCAGGTCCAGATTCCGTTCCGGCACCCACACCCTGTCGTTTTTGGTCAAGTGCATCGCGTACCTCTCCTGCTCTGATAAGAGCATCGCCCCATGTGTTCAGCCTGTCAACCGTTTTCGGCGCCAAGTCCTGTACCTGCTCAGGAACATCCATGCGGCGTCCGTCCAGCACAACCACACGAATCGGCCACTTCGCGCCCTGCTTTCCATACAGGTCGCCGTTGATCTCGAAGTGATTGGCTACGTTGAAGTTATTGTAGATGTAGTTCAGGAAGGTGCGGTCGGCTCCTTCGCCAATGCGCCCTGCTTCCCGGTTCGCGCCAAGGATCAAGACGGCGCGACCATTGGTTCCGAGTCGTTTCAGCGCACGCAGCGCAATCACATGATCAAGACGCTTGATGGCGTACCCTTCGACATTGACCGTGCTGTCCAGTGGCCCAAAAGGAGGATTCATCAGCATGGCGTCGAATGTTCCGCCTGGATCGTGCTTCGTAGCGTCATCCGTCGTGAGTCTGGCGTCTGTCACGCCCAGTGCTCGCAGATTGTCTGCCCGCTTCGGATCGAGTTCGTTGGCCGTGACTCGCCCCTTGTCCAGACCGATAAGAAGCATTCCGTTGCCGGCTGTCGGTTCATAGACGCTGGCTGCGTTCTGTGCATCTACCATGTAGCTCGCCAGATAGGCCAGCGGCGCCGGAGTGGAATACGCCTGCAACTCGACGCTCGTGCTGGTACGCGCGGACAGGGTCGGCTGCTTCTGGTACAGGTCACGCAGTTGATCGAAGATTACCCGCGGGTCTCGACCGCTGGACGCGATCTCGTCTGCCATTCTGACGATCTCGGCTTCGATGCGCTCCTGCATCTCCTTCAGAGTGATGCCTTCCGCCTCGGCCATCTGGCGGATGCGGATGGCCTTGAGTTGCGGGTTATAGTCAGAAGCGATGAGTTCGCGCAGGGTACGGCGCTTGTCGTCCAGCTCGAAGGCGCTCTCTGTTGGTGCTGCTTCAGCATCCATCTCGTCAATCACCGCCGCCGCTTCCGCCCGGCTCACCTCGTCTAGGTCTGGGTTGTCCGCTGCGGCGGTAGTCCATATCCCATGCAGATACCGCTTGATCCTGTCCCACACATCGGCCATGTCGGCCTTGACGTTGGTGGCGAACTGCTTGAAGGTCTTGGTGCCGCCTTCGACGTACAGGGCCGTCAACTCGGCGCCGGCCGTCAGCACCTCGGGATCAAACATTTGCCCCATTCCGGCGCTACCAAGCAGACGACTTCGTATCTTGTCCTGAAGAGCTTTGGCGCGGGCCTGCTTCTCCGGTGACAGGTTGGCGAGTGGTGACTTGACTTCGGGCTTCTCGATGACCGGCGTTACTTCGATGCCAATACCGCCGTTTGGGGTCCGGACAGGGCGGAGAACCGCCTTTGTTGGCTTCTCAACCTTGGTTGTCGGCGGCTCAATCCGGGTTGTGGCGGGTTCCTCCTTGCGTTCTGCCGTCACATGCTTCGCGGCCTTCTCGCGCAGAGCGGCGGCTCCGGGCGGCTCGCTAGGCTTCGCGGCTACCTTCTCCTTCGCCACGGTGATCTTGCCTGGTACGGCCTTGTCCTTGGCTTGCAGCGGGATCAACTGGACGATGGGCTCGCCAGCGTCAGCCAGGCTTCCGATGTCGTCGGCGTTGACGATGATGGTGCGACCGCCCTTGAACATGGCGCGCACGCGCAGGGTGCCGGGCGGCAGATTGACCTTGCGGCGCTGCGCGACGGCCTGCTCAGGGGTGATGGGCTTGGACGCTGCCGCCGTGTCAGGCTTGGCGGGAGTTGTCGGCGCGGGGGCGGGGGGCTGGCTTCTCCGCCTCTCGATCTCGCGGTTGATTGCTGTGAACTTGTTACTGATCTCGAAGTAGGCGCGGTTCCCAAGTGCGGGATTGAGCGTACCGTCAGGCATGATGCTTCGCGTGTTGTTCGCCCACCTATTCAACTCGTCGCCAACGCGCTTTTCTTCCGCCTTGAGTTGCTTGTCGGTCATGCCCGGCAAACTCTGCACGTATGGCTTGATAATCTCGTCTGCGGCCAGCCACGGGAACCGCTCCAGCGTCTCCATAGGAACGGTCTCGCCACGCGCAATGGCCGCTTCGACTTCCGCTCTCTCCGCATCACGGGCCGGATTGGCGTCTCTCTCGACGGTCACGCCGATGTTCTTCCCAGTGCTGGACACTATCGGAGACACGCGCAACTCCGCCGCCTTCTCGCTCGGCGCGGGGGGGGGAGCGGGGGTGGGTGACTCCGTAGCCGCTTGCGCCTCCGCGTCTTGCCTGCTCATGCCGCCCTTGATGAGTTCGCCAACGCGGTCGAATCTCCGAGCCTCAAAAGATCGTTCCGGAACGTACCCGATAATGCGTTTGACTTCTCCGGGGTACTTCGCGACCACCGCATCCAAGGTGTGATTCTCGACGTAGTTGCGAATCTCGGTCTTACGGGCGGCTGTTTTGGGAGATACGGTCTTGTGGTGATTGATCTCGGCAGCAAGCACGTCCAACATGCGGGCGCGTGTGGGATCAATCGCCTTCTCCTTCGGCGCGGGGGGGGGAGATGGTTTCGGCGGGACTGTAGCCGCCGGGGCTGAAGGGGGTTGCGCGGCCTTGCGGAAGCGTTCGCGCACTTCCGCGAGCTTGGCCGCGACATCGGCTTGCGTTGCGTCGGTGGCCACGTTGAACGACGCGCCGCGGGCGGGACTGTCTGCGGCCGTGTCCGTGAACTGAACGGGCTCCGCGCTTCCTTCCTGCTTCCCGTCGTAGCGGATGCCGAGTGCCAGGGCTACCTTGCCCGGTTCGGCGGCCGGACCATTCCGACCCGCATCGGAAGGTCGCGCCCCTTGCTCGCCCGGTCCCACTCCTTCACCTTCGCCGGGCCGCCCAGCGCCTTCTTGCCCGCCTTCGTATGTGCCCACCTCATCTGTTTGACGCTGCGATACGGTGCCATCGGGGGTCTCCTTATTCGGTTGCTGCGTGACGGTTGATTCCCCCGCAGCCATCACCGCCGCTGATCCAGTGTCAGGACGCGCCTGCTTGGTAGTTGATGGTTCGGTTGGCGTTGGGGGAAGTGCGGGTGACGCGGGAGGGCGCGTGCCTTCCGGGGGGATGTCGGCTGGGGCGGCCGGTATGGGCCGGTTGACAGCGCGACCCTCCTGCGTCGCAATCTTGGTGGCCGCGACCGGCTGGTCGGGCTTGGCTTCCTTGGCTTCGTCGGCAAGGTCTTCAAGCACCAGTTGCACTGCCTGCGCGTCGGTCCTGCCCGCATTCCGGTACAGGCCGTACCGCTGGTCTTTGCGGGCATCCCGGGCGGCGGCCCGCAACTGGGCGGCTTCCTGGTCGTAGACGCGCTCCTTTGGCTTGGCCGCAACCGTGGCTGCCTGGCCCTGTGCGCCGCGATCTGCACCTTCCGAGGGTGGAGATACCTCTCCGGTTTTCAAGCCCGCCCTGATGCCTGCCAGCACGTCCGCTTCGCCCTTCCCGGCGTCCAAGTCGGCCTGCATCTGGCGCATCAGGTCCGGCCGCTCTCCAAGCGCATCCACTTCCTCGTCCGAAAGCGGGATCGGATGCGGCTGCTGTCCTGGCATGGGGGGCGGCTTCGCGCCGGCCTCCTTGGCCTTCCGCTTCTCTGCGACGGCCTGGAGCCGCTTGGCACCCACTGAAACCGCACCACCGGCCCCCATCGTTGCCAGTGACATGACGCCGATTTGAGTGCCGACCTGACGGATGGCGTCACCCATGGTCTTCGGAACGTCTTTCGCAGGAATGAGACCTTGGTTATACGCCGCACGCTGCTGGACGTACTGGGTGGCACCCTCGCTGAGTAGTTCGACGATCTGGTCCGCAGCCGCCTTGAGCGCGTTGACCCCGCCACGGGCCAGCGTGCGCAGAATCGGACGCCTGATGGCCTTGATGGCTGGCGCGATCTTGTCGGCAGGCGTCTCGATTAGCGCCACGGCGAGGGCATTGCCGATGCCCTCAAATCCGGCCTCTGCCAGAGCGGATACGACGGCATCCTTGCGGACGGCCTTGATCTTGGCGTCCCAGTCCCGTTGGTTGAAGTTCGGATTCTCGGCCCGCGCCTTGTCAAGAACCTGCTGCATGAACTGGTCGTAGGTCGCCCGGTAGCCCACCACGGCGCCACTGACTCCGCCGACCGCCGCGCCGGCCTTCGGGCCAAACTTGGCCGACACCAGCAAGCCGGGCAGCATGGAGAGCGCGCTGTACCCGAGGTTCTGGAGCCCTTCTTCGATCTTTCCCGGAGTGATCTCGCCGTAGACCTTGCTCTTGGCGAGTACCACGTCGCGTTCTTCTGGGCTCAGTAGGGAATGCCGCTGGGCTTGCTCGCCCTGGCTCTGGATGAACGCTCCGAGCGGCGTTTCTTCCGGCCTCACCAGCGCAGGCCCACCCCGGATCGTCTCGGCGGCCGTCTTGGGCAGGATGTCGGTCACGGCCGACCGCACGCCGCCTCCGATGGCACGCAGCACCGCACCTGTCCGACCGCTGCGGACGACGTTCGCCACGTCCCCGACCGTGCGGACGATGCCCATTGGGTTCACCGTCCCCGCCGGCATACCGGCGATCGTCGAAAACCGGACAATTCCTGGGTTGGCTTCTCCCCGCACCGCCGCCACGATGTCGCCCATTTGCGGGCTGACCTGTTCAAGAAGGCCCTGCGCGAGCGTGGATAGGCTGGCAGGCTGTTGGGGCGGTGTTACAGAGACAGCAGAGAGTGGGGCTGCTGTCGGCAAGTTGGCCTGCGCCGCAGGTTCCGCAATCGGGCGCGGCATGCCCGGCACGGGGGCTGGCTTCGGCCTGCCGATGGCGTCGGGCGCGTCTGATAAGGTAGCCCGCGGGCTCGTTGAACGGGGTGCAGCACCGAGCGAGGTGGCGCGAACACGGAACCCAGCCGGGATTCCAAGCTTCACGGGCTCTGCGTTGCGCAGCCTGAACCCGGCCGGAATCCCTGGAGAAGTCGTGTCGTTCTCGGGTTCGGCGTCCACGGCAGATACCGTAGCGCCACCCACCACGCGAAACCCGCTCGGCAAAGGCATGATCTGCCCTTTCGTTGTCGGCTACGTCAGAGGAACCCACTGCCCATTGTGTAAGACCATCACCTCGCCGGCGTCGTTCTCGATCTCCGTTCCCTCGGTCGGCTCCGCGACATCCTCAGTGCCGGCATTCATCGAGTTCACAATCTCGGCACGGCGCCGGAGCAGTTCCGTAAGCTGCGTCTGGAGGTCGCCACGGCGGCGGCTCTCAGGGGATACCCCTTCGGGCCAATCTTCCTTGCCCACTTCAGCTTCCGCCAGTTCGGCCTGCTTCGCCTTGATGTCCTTGTCGAGCGCCGCCAGTTGCGCCTTCTGCTGCTGCAACGTCAGCGCCCCGCCACGCATCCCGCCCGCCGCCTGCGCGGCCTCCACGCGGGCCTTGTCCTGGCCGGCGGCAATGTCCTTGCGCGTCTTGCGCTCCTTCTCGTTCTCGTCAGCCTCGAACTTGCGCTGCTCGCCGGCACCGATCTGACGCGCACGCTCCTGCGCCAGTGCTGCGTAGCCCTGGCGCCCATAGAGCGAGCGTTCCCGGCGTTGCTCGGAGATTCCCGAGGCGGCTTCCCGCGTCATGCCACGCTTCGCTGCTGCGGCGTTGTCGGCATCCGAGAATGCGGTCAACCTGTCCATATTGGCCTTCGCCGTCGCCCTATCGGCTTCGAGACGCTTCTGGTACGCCGTCTGCCCAGCCTTCACCTGCGCAACCGTGCTGGTCGGCATGCGGGCCATCCCCTCGGCGAAGTTGGCGGGAGGCGGAACTTCGGCGCGTGCATCGGCCAGCGTGCGGGTGACTTGGTTCGCCCGACCTTGCTTACCGGCGGGAGGTGGGGTTGTGATCGTCGCCGATGGCATGACGAACCTGGCATCGCCGCTCGCCACAGCCTCACGCATCATCCGTTCGGTGTTCACCTCGTTCTCCATGAGGCGCTGCCCTTCATCGGACGCGAACCAGGCGGTGCGCTGCTCGGGCGTCATCTGGACAAGCCGCGCTTCTGCCTCACGCATCGCCTGTGTGACCGGAGCCGACGTGGGCATGTCCGGCGTCCATCGCTGCCCGCCGACGAATACTCCGGTTCGAGGGGCTGGAGCGACGGGGGCCTGCGCGACTGGAGCGGCCGGGGCAGGCTGCGCGACGGGGGCCTGCACAACTGGGGCCTGTGCGGCCGGCGCTGCGGGGCGCTGCATAGCGGGGGGAGGAAGTGTCGCGTCCCCGGTCCAAACATACCGCGCGGCCTGACCTACCCCACCAGCTACCGCTTCGGACGCACCCGCCACGTCGGAGCCCATTCCAGCGGCAGTCCGACCCACATCCTGCGCAATGCCCCGCACGCCGCCGATGGTGCTGAATGTGCGCGGATTGGCGTCCATCGGTCCGGGCACCATCGCCCCAGCCCGCTCATATCCGGCCGCAAACGATGCAGGATCGCGCTGCGCTCGCAATGAGAAGTCGGGCCGCGCCATCAGCGCATCCGACACCGTGGCCGCCGCGCTAGGACGCGCCCGGCTGGCCGCGGAAGTCGCCTGCGTGTCAGCAACGTTCGGAACGGTGGGGGCCTGCATGGGTGCGGACTCGGGCTGCCCGAAGATGCGGCGTGCGCCCCACCGAAGCGGGCTGGTCCATGGTCTCAACATAGCCGGGGATGCGATCATCGGCGTTCTCCTTTCAGTCACTCGTACCACGGTTGCTACCGCAAGTCCACTACGGCGTCACCAGTTCCACTCCACAATCGTCTCTACGCGGGGCGGCCCAATCAGACCACTTCCGGCTCCATCGCTCCACTGCTGCGCATTGTATGTCACGTTGCTTCCCTCGCTCGCGCAGTCCATGTCGTTCAACGTGTGCCGTATCACCTCATTGGTCCAAACCCACACCACGGTGTTGCTTGTAATCCAGTTTGTCCAGTGCGCCTCGCAGAAGTCTGGATCAACATCCCATGACACATGGCCATCCGCCCAGGCGTTCGTGCTGGACGCAGCCGTCCAGAAACTTGTCGGCCACGCGCCTAGATTCACGTACTCGACCGGCTCCCAGTCCACTTGACCGCAGGCGTTGGTCCATACCGACGTGACTCCGGTTACATAGTACGTGTTGGTCACGGGCGGATGGTAGCGCAGTTCCACCGTCAGGTTGGTTGTCTGGTATGTCCATGTCGGGTCATACTCGACGCACTCGCCATGATCGACAAGGTTCGTAGTGGTGTCGTAGGCAAACGCGACTCCCTCCGTTGCCGACACAACGACATAGGTATCCGTCCACGTCACTTCGAGCCAACCCGCCACATCACAGCATGGCAAATTGGTCCTGTACCAGTTTTCAAATTCCTCGCACTCGCCTTCAACGGTGAATGCCGCAAGGTTCGTGCCGAGGTCGAACCGATAGGCAAACGGTATCTCTGCGAGCGTAAACCACGCTTCTAGGTATTCCAGACGGTGCAGCGTGTTTGTTGTCCCGTTGAGCCAATCGCTGCTGAACGTGGAGTACAGTTGCGGCGAGTGCTCTACTTCCGTCCAAAGGCCAATCGCCTTCACGCGGCTACTCGCGTTCGACGCCGCCATTGTCACGGTCGCCACCTCATCTGTACGCCATGCCGTCGTGTTGTAGACCATGTTGGATGGATCCCACAGATACTCGGCCTGCTCGCGCATGGACAGATGATCGCTCCAAGAGTACCACCAGAACGGGGCTTGGTCAGGAAGGGCATTGGTCACTGCGCTCTGCCAGTCAGCCGCCTCAAAGTCCACCACGTTCCACGGAAGCCCGCCGTTGCAGTTCTCATCGAAGTCTATCCACCACACCCAATCAAGCGGCGGATCGTTCGGGGGTGGCGCGCTGTTGTCCTGCGCGTAGTACCATGCCGCTGCCCCATTCGTGCTTGTAACGGGCTCGATCTCGCGGACGTAAGAGTCGTGCCATGCCCAAGAACACTTAGTCACGCGCAGGTTCTTTAGCACCGTGTACCGCTCGTCCAGTGCTTCCTTGACCAGCCATGCGTCCCATGCCGTTCCGTCCTCGTAAGTGTAGACTGCCGGCGCGTTCGTGAACTGAATCCACAACACGTCGCCGGTATAGCCGCCCGCGATGCTCATGGATTCGTCCGCGAAGCTAAGCACGCACCGCGTCAACTCCTGCGCGCCAGCCGTCAGCTCGACGGCGAAAGAGGAAAACTGGTACAGCGCGTTGTTGGTCCACACGTACTCCCCCCCGCCGACGCTCGACAGGTTGATGGCGATGGCGTTCGTACTGCGCGTTCGGACGTACGCGACCGGGAACCAGTTGGTCGCGTCTAAAATCATGCCTTTTGGCGTAGGGTACTCAGCGATGAGTAGATCGCTCCACGGGTAGGTCGTGTACTGCCAGCCGTTCGTTGCGCGGTACGCCCGCAGGACCGGCGCGGAGAATGGCCGGCCGGCGCTACGCATGGTCCACGGGGCAATGCCGTTCGTCGCTCTGCCGCGTGCGTCATTCGGCGGCGCGTTCGAGTAGTGCCGCTTGCCCGATCTCCAGTCATCGAAGTCCTGAAACGAGTTGCGCGTGTGGCCGATTCCATAGTCGTCAAAAAAGTCCAGCCGTGTGCCCATCGGAAAGTCGGCCGCCCCTGACGAGAACCAGCCGTCGAACTTGAACTTGTAGTCCGCCCCGTAGTTGGTCTGGATGTGCCAAGGGATCAATTCAAGAATCTTCGCATCCAGTTGCGCGGCCTCGCTTTCGGTTAGCCTCCACGTCCCTTGCATCCATCCGTTTGAGTAGTACCCGAAGAAGTTGGTCATCGTGAGGTTCGTCGTCTGTATGCTGGTCCCGACGATTCGCGAAAAGGTCCAAGGGCTGACGATCTCCGGCAGAGCGACGTTGTTCGTTCCAACCGCCCAGCAGTGCCCGACCGTATTGGAGTACAGGTTGAGCCAGATCGTGTTTGTGTACCACGACACCGCATTCGTGTTGCCAGACAGCGGCCACAGGTTCGCGTCGAAGTGGTAAGGCGTCTGCCCCCAGGCACACGCCGCCAGCAGGCACGCAACCGCCGCGCTACGCAATGGGCGAGCCGAGGTCAATATCGTGCCTCCAGTCGTGGTCGAACACCGCTACCGAATCGTCCAAGTAGTACGTGTAAAGCGGCTTGTAGAAGTACGAGTTGTCCGAGACTGGGCGCGTGTCCGTCACCACAATGTCGCCGGTCGTTGTTTCAGGGACCAAGGCCACGCGCACGCTGACCCACTGAGGCGCGTTTTCCGTTCCCCCCGTGATCTTCGCGTCACTCTCTTCCACGTAGGCGTCGAATCTGCCGTGGTAGTGGACGTAGCCCCGTGCAATGGTCAACGTGTCGGCGTCCTCGGTTGTCACGTCAAATGACTTCTCGCGCACCGTAGTAATGACATCGTCGGGGCGGTCCACCACCGGATGCCGCTGCCCGCGGATCGACGTGCGCTGCGGGTCGTCACCCCCATCGCCCTCGGTGTCTTCCCGCAGGTCGAGGTGGATGATGCCCTTGTTCGGGATCGCCTCTACATCATCCAGATTGGTTTCGAGTCTACGCATGGGCGTCAGGACGGGGTTTGCAGCGTGATCTTGTATAGCCACGTCGTAGTCGCAACAGGGTCACTCCACTCGGTAATCACGCGCTCCTGCTCATACAGCGCGTACAGCCCCTCGGCTACCATCTTCGCGTCTTTGAACTGGTGCGTACCAGCACCCTCCTCCCCCTCGGTAGCCTCTGATTCCGTAGCCGTAGGGTGCGACAATGAGTACGTCACAACCGTCTTGGTTGTAATCTTGCGCCACTGCGCGACGCGAATGTGATAGATGTTCCAACCGTCCTGCGTGTTGTTGCTCGGGTGTTCGCTGACCGTGTACGACGGGACGCGCTCAGTATGGCTCGCAATGTCCCAGTCAATCACCGCAGACCAGTGAGAGTTTCTAACGGTAGAGCCACTTTTCAGAGTGCGGATGATTTCCTCGGCGTCGAACGCGCCTAGCCCGTTGTCCTTTGCCGCAACGCGCCCGCCCTCGCCAGCCGCAGGGATGGCCGTGACGTTCCGGTGGAGCTTGATGACCTCCCTGACAAGCCCATCATCCTTGACAACTACAGGGGCGCCAGAAGTCCACGGGGTCGCCGTCTCGGTCTCTTTCGCCCCGATGTACTCGCCCGTCACAGGGTCGCGCTTCTGGACGGTGCGCTCGCGCTTGTTGACCGTCGCCGCGCCGACCGTCTTTGCCTCTGCCGCGGCCGTCGAGTGCTCGGTCGTCTTGGTGCCATGCACCGTCACTTCGCTGTCGGTGTGGGGCAGGTCGGTCTTGGTGGTCGTCGCCTTCTCGCTCTTGACCTTGCCGCCTCGGGTGCGGACGTTCTTTACTACGATCTGCTTGCCGATGGCTGCGGCACCGGTCGTCGCCTCGGCATCGCCAGCCTCATGCTTTTCGACGGACTCCACGCGCCCGAGTCCCTTGGCCTCATCGTTCGCAGTCTGGTCTTTCTCCGTCGTCACCTTGCGGAACCGCTTGTACTTCCCACCCTTCGTCCGCTCGTTGCCGACTTCGATGACCTGTCCCTGTGACCGCTCCCCGGACTCTGCCGCCGCGTCTGCGGCACTGTCCTTGACGATGGCAACGGACTCCACCGCAGACTCCACGGCATCGCTGGCCGTCTGATTCGCTTCGGTGTGCTTCTTGCGCCGGACGCGAACAAGCCCGGAGTCCTTGTCTTTCTCGGTCTCGATGTCCAGAACTTCCCCGGCAGCCCGCGTGTCGTCTTGGAGCGTCGTGATCGCGGCGGCGTCGATTACGGGGTGCAACTGCTCGGACACGCTCTCGGCCAGTGTGCCGTCCGCGTCCTCTGCCCGCGTGTACTCGTCCAGTTCGGACTGCTCAATCTTCTCCCAAAGGGCATGCAAGTTGACGCTGCCGTCCGCATTGTTCGACGTGGTGACTTGCTTGACGATGCCGACTTCCGCCGTGTTCCAATTCGGAGTCAGTCCGGTGAACGTGCCTGGCTTCGTGCTCGGGGTCGTATCGGGGAAGGCATTGCCCTGAAGGAACGTGTTGACGGCGGTTTCCGTGGTCTCCCACCGCCACGCCTCGTACCGCAGCCGCGTTGCCGCAGGACCGGAGTACACGTCAATACTCGCGTCGCCTTCCAGCGTCAACTCCTGCACGATCCGCACGCCGTCGTTGTCCGTCATGGGGGACTGCGTGGTCTTCACGATGTAGACGCCGGAGTACGTTTTGTCGTCGGCCTTCGGGTTGGTGATCGTGACGGCCGCACAGATGGCGTTCGCCATGATGGTATCCACGTTCGCCGGGTTGATGCGGGGCCAGGAGCGGGTGAGCACTGTCTTGCCGCTCTGGTTTGACCGCTCCAACTTGACAAACCGGGCGTGCTGCTTGCCGGTAGCGGTGCCCTCGGCGATGTCCGTGGCCAGCGGGATGTACGCGAATCCCACGCGCAGGGTCAGCGTGCCGTCTCCCTCGTCCTTCAACTCCTTGGCGACAAACTCGTACTGGTCGTCTTCCGTGTCGTTCAGGAGCGTGTCAACGTAGTTCTTGTTGGTCAGGCCCAAGATGACCGTCCGCGAGGCCAGAGCCAGCGCGGGGTACGTGAACACGATGCCGTACCGCTTGCGGTTGCCTTCGTCGGATGTGTTGCCACCTTCAAGGCCGAATGCGCTGTCAACGTCTTCCGTGTCCTGCCGCAGCGGGGTCAGCGCCGCCAAGTCGGACGCCGCCGTGATTGAGGCAACCTTCGTGCATACCGCCGTCACCCAGTATGAACCGTCCTCCTGCTGCTGTTCCGCGATGGCTCCGATGGCCCATGTCCCAGTCTTGGTCTCGCCCTGGATGGTGGGGCTGCTGAATGTGCCTTGCGTACGCAACTCGACCTGTACCGCGTGCGTGGCCGACGTTCCCGGCGACACCGGACTCGCCGCGATGTTCTTCCAGAGCAACGTCATGGTGCGCTGGTCGGTGCGCGAGTCCGTCGCCTGCGCGACAAGGCATTCGTCGTTCGGCGAGCTTCCCGCCAGAACGGTCGTGGCCCAGCCCAGCCGCAACGTCTGGAAGTACCGCTCTGCCTGCTGGTCCCACATATGACCAGCGACCCGATACAATCCCTGGTACGTGCGGCCATCGGCGACAGGGTTCGTGACCGTGGCGAGCGTATCAAGGTAGTCCAGCATCGACGCGAGCAAGTCATCGCGGATGCCGCCATAGGACCGCACAAGCTCACGATGCTCGATCTTGGCGTTCTCGGAGAAGCCAACGCGGTCCCATTTCCACGTTGCGAGGTCCGCGATCTCGGTTTCGTAGGCCATTCTGGTATCCCCCGGCGCCGCCGACTACAGGGCTTGCGCCATCTTTATGAATGCATCGAAGGACCGCCCCGCGTCCTGGACGTGTCGCCCGTTCTGCCCGTCTTCCTGGAAGGCCCTCCAGCACACGTAGTCGGTGAGAGGGATGCGCCACTTGGCGTCGAGGTCGATTGACTGGGTGAGCGCCGTCACGTCCTCGTAGTCCACCGGCTCGCCCTCCGCGTTGATGAACGCCCGCGGCTGCATGCTGCGCAGCGCCAACAGCCCATCGGACAACCACAGAAGCAGGTTTGCGGGCGTCAGCGTGACGTTCTGCCGGGTCATCAACGGAGTCACGCGGTCAGTAATGATGGCCGAAGCCAGAAAGCTCATGCGTGCGCCCTCCCTCTGTCACTCCTCGATGATGGCCGATTCCACTGGCGCGGTTGCCGTGCCGGTCAGGTTCGTCGCGCCGTACCAGTTCGTCGCGGCTACCATCGACACCGTGTTCGTCGCCAGCCGCCCCTGCCAGCATTCGCCGGGGTAGAGGCGGACCAGCGGCAGCGTGGCGTCCACGCCGATGTTGACGGTCAGGTTCGTGCTGCCGTTGCGCCAGAACGCCATGCCTGGCGTTCCGACTGAATCGGTGACAGTCACGGTAGTGGGGTTCGTGCCCACGTTCGTGACCTTGAAGTCCACGGCGTCTCCGGTCATGTCGATCTTCTGGCCTTGGACGGCGCGGGAGAAGGACAAGTAGCCCTTTTCCACAGACAGCCCGTAGGATGCCGTGATCTCGTCGGCGGCAAACACCGCCACGCTGACCGCCAGCACCGCCGCCACACTCACCAGCATCGTCCGTATCGTCTTCATGGTCGCTCTCCTGTTTCGCTACACCAGCACGCCTTCGGCCTGTTTGCGGGCCTTCCACGCCACCCGTGCGCCGCCGCGCCGGCTCCACACGCCCGTCCCGAACCGGTCCACCGCCCAGTAGATGCGGTCTGCCGGCCAGCGCGGGCACCCGAGGATCAGGGCACCGAGCCGCAGTTTGAGGTCCGCGCGGCCTTTATCCACGGGCTCAGGGCGAAACACCGCCTCGCCCCCCGGACGGCGTATCCAGTGGACGCCGAAGGTGTAATCGCTGTCGTGCCCCGTGTAGGCGGGCAGCAGGCGGTCCTTGCCGAACCAGCCGCCGGGGATGGCCTGGATCAACGGCGGCACGCTCCCCATGTCGGACTCGAAGGTGCGGTCTGGCTGAATCTCCGTGCCGTCGGATAGCACCAGCGTCATCGGGTACTCGGGGTCTGCGCTGTAGTGGTAGATGCCCACCGGCCCGGCGAGCTTGCGGTAAAGCCAAGGCCCCAGGCGCGGCTCGAACCGGATCGGCCCGGTCCAATGCAGCCGCTCGCGGTTGCGGAAGTACCCCAAGTCCGGCCGCGCCGAGAAGACGCTGCGCCCCGCCGCCTCGTCGGCGTCCATGCGGGCGAGCGTGTCGCGCTCCAGGTCTGATACGACCACGCTCACTTCGGCGGCTCCTGCGGTTGCTTGGCCAGCATCGCCTTCAGGTTGGCCATCGTCGGAGCGGACTTGTCGGCGTCGGTCACCTTGCCGAGTACCCAAGGGGCCAGTGCGCCGGCGGCG